>OHVB01000208.1_pt1 | contig 24537 bp, 23 predicted proteins | sample 1579331 | NCBI WGS metagenome assembly OHVB01 (sample SAMEA3882503, study PRJEB24775) | human gut metagenome | biome: human-associated habitat; feature: intestine environment; material: feces | place: Netherlands | collected 2009/2010
AGGCCGCCCGTGCCGAGCAGCACGCCGCCGAAATAGCGCGTGACGACGCAGACGGCATTCGTCACGCCCGCGCGGCGGAACACCTCCAGCATCGGGATGCCGGCCGTGCCCTGCGGCTCGCCGTCGTCGGAGTAGCGCTCGGTGCCGTCGCGCAGCAGGTAGCACCAGCAGTTGTGCCGCGCGTCGTGATACTGCTTTTTGCACGCGGCGATGACCGCGCGCGCCTCGTCCTCGGAGCCGACCGGCTGCACGAGGCCCAGAAAGCGTGAGCGCTTGTCCACGTACTCCGACGCGCCGGATTTTGTGGGGATGCGGTAGCTGTCCATATTACCCCTCCTCGTCCGCGATGACGAACGGCTCGAGCCGCGGCCACTGCTCCGGGTGGATGATGACCTCGAGCGCGATGCCGTCGTCGCGGTAGTCGGTGCGCAGCACGGCGCAGTCGCGGTGCAGCGTCTCGAGCAGCGCGCCCTGCGCATACGGCAGCAGCAGCGTCACGTGGTGGTCGGCCCGACCGAGGATGGCGCGCACGCGCGCGGTCAGCTCCGCCGTGCCCTCGCCGCTGCGGGCCGAGATGCAGACGATGTTCTCCCCGTGCGGCAGGATGCCGAGATACGCATCGCACTTATTGAACACGCGGATGCACGGCGTGTGCGCCGCGCCGAGCTGGTCGATGAGCCGGTCGACGACGGCGGCCTGCGCCTCCCACTCGGGGTTCGAGAGGTCGATCACGTGCAGCAGCACATCGGCATACGTCAGCTCCTCGAGCGTGGCCTTGAACGCCTCGACCAGGTGCGTCGGCAGCTTGCGGATGAAACCGACCGTGTCCGAGAGCAGCACCTCCTGCGCGGCGTCGATGCGCCAGCGGCGGGTCGTGGTGTCGAGCGTGTCGAACAGGCGGTCGTTGGCCGGGATGTCCGACCCCGTCAGGCAGTTGAGCAGCGTGGATTTGCCGGCGTTCGTGTAGCCGACGAGGGCCACGACCGGCAGGGCATTTTTCTCGCGGCGGCGGCGCTGCGTGCGGCGGATCTTGCGCACGTCCTCGAGTTCGGCCTGCAGCTTCTGGATCTTGCGGCGAATGTGGCGGCGGTCGGTCTCGAGCTGCGTTTCGCCCGGGCCGCGCGTGCCGATCGGTGACGAGCCGCCCGAGGCCGTCTGCCGCACGAGGTGCGTCCACATGCCGGTCAGGCGCGGCAGCAGGTACTGGTACTGCGCCAGCTCCACCTGCAGCTGGCCCTCGCGCGTCTGGGCGCGCTGGGCGAAGATGTCGAGGATCAGGCCCGAGCGGTCGAGCACGCGCACGCCGAGCTCCTCCTCCAGCACGCGCATCTGCGATGGGGAGAGCTCGTTGTCGAACACCGCGAGGTCGCAGTCGTTGGCGGTGATGAGCTCTTTGAGCTCCGCCACCTTGCCCTCGCCGAGGAAGGTGCGCGGGTCGGGCGTGGGCTTATTTTGCAGCAGCGTCACGACGGGCTGGCCGCCGGCCGTCTCCACGAGCGCGGCGAGCTCGGCAAGGGAAATGTCCGTCGAGCGCTCGCGTTCATCCATGCTCGCTGCGGCGAGGCCGGCCAGCGCGGCGCGTTCGATCTTCTGTTCGGTAGATTGCATAGGGGTCATCCTTTGAAATGAATATTTATCGGGTTTGTGACTGGATATGCCCGGAACGGCGGGAATCTCCTGTCACGCGTGATGTAGCAGCTGCGTCACGGGGCACCGTACCCAACCGTACCGTACAGTACCATACTCTACTGCGCAGTAGGAACGCACTGCATAAGCATATCTTACCCTGTCTCTCTCAAAGAAAGCCAAGGGGAAAGAAAGCCGCTGTGGAAAACCAACGAAATTGTGGAAAACTCTGTGGAAAGATTGTGGAAAACCGGGTCCGCGGCAGATGGGGCCGGTGCGGCCGGGTGCAGGCTTGCGGCCGGGTGCGTGGAGTGAGCGCCGGTGATCGGCGGACACGGTGTGGCCTGGTGCGCGTTTGCGGCCGGGTGCGTGATGGCGGTCGTGCGGTGCGGGAGATGCGTGCAGCGCAGGGCGCGCTGGCTGGCTTTCTTGCTGAGAGAAAAATTTCTTGACAAGTTATGCAAAAGCATACTAGACTGGAAGTGGGGCAAAGGCCGGGGCCATTCACGACGGGGACAGCGGTTCGGCGCTCTCGGCGGTATCCGGCACCGTGGGCGCGGCGAAGCGCTGCACGCCCCAGATGCCGACGAGGATGGCGGCCGAGGCAGCGGCGCTGACCCAGCCGAACGGCTCGCGCAGGAGGAGCACCCCGGCGAGCACGGACACAACGGTCGAGAAGTTGATGAGCGCCGCGGTGCGCGCGACGGGCAGCACCTCCAGCGCCCGGTTGAGCGCGAGGTACGACAGCACCGAGGCCACGACGCTCAAAAACACGATGGCGAGCGCAAACGGCGCGTGCGTCATCGGCAGCACAACAGCACGCAGGTCGTGCCGGTGCTCGAGCACGGACAGCACCCCGAACGCGGCGGCGCCCATGCCGCAGGTGATGTACGTGCGCTCAAAGGCGGTGAAGCTGCCCGAGCACGCGCGGCAGGCCACCATATAGCCCGCACCGGCAAAGACTGTGCCGAGCAGGACAAGAAAGCCGGGAAAACTCCCCGCGCCGATGCCGGTGGCGTAGACGGCCAGCACGATCACCCCCGCGACGGAGAGGACCGAGAACACGACCTGCCGCCGCGTGGCCTTTTCGTGCAGAAAAACCGCCCCATAGATGAGCGAGCACAGCGGGATGAGCGCGACCATGACGCCGGAAAACGATGTGCTCGTGAGCCTCAGCCCATACTGCTCGCAGGGGAAGTAGAGCACGGGCTCGAACAGACCCGCCAGCAGCACGGGCCAGAGCCTCCGGCCGCGCAGACGCACGGGGAAGCGCCCCGTCAGGCGCAGCAGATTCAGCAGCGCAAACGCCAGCGCGAAGCGCCAGAACAGCAGCACGAACGGCGTGCCGTAGTCCTGCGCGATGCGCGAGGCGAGGAACGTGAAGCCCCAGATGAAATACGTGAACGCGGCGAGCCAGAACGCGCCTGCCGGCGAGAGGGTGCGGTGCAAGGGAATCAGCCTTCTTTCTCGGTGGTAAAGGTGAGGTTCACACCGTCGGAGCGGCAGACGATCGTGCCGTTGAGGTCCGTGCGGTAGACGGTCACGTCCGCGTCGCGCAGGCGGCTGAGCGTGTCGTCGTGTGGGTGGCCGTACTCGTTGTCCGCGCCGCAGCTGATGACGGCGTACTTCGGCTGCGCCTCGTACAGCAGGCGGTAGCCCGTGGAGGTGCGGCTGCCGTGGTGGCCGGCCTTGATGACGTCGCAGCGGACGTTTTCGCCCGCATCGAGCACGTCCGTCTCGCTCTCGTACTCGGCGTCGCCGGTGAAGAGGAAGGCGTTGCTGCCGTAGTCCACGCGCAGGATGAGGCTCTGGTTGTTGACGTCGCTGTAGTGCTGCTGCGGGCCGAGGACGGTCACGGTCGCGCTGCCGAGGGCGAACGTGTCGCCCACGTCCGGCACGGTGATGGCGAGGTTCGCCGTCTCGGCCGCGCGCATGACGCGCTGAAACGCGCCGTTGCTGCTCGAGGTGACGGAGCTGTAGAGCGTGCGCACCGGGAAGGCCGCGATGACGGCCCGCATGCCGCCGCAGTGGTCGGCGTGCGCGTGCGTGCAGACGAGGTAGTCGATGGCCGTCACGCCGTGCTGTTTGAGGTAGGCCGTGATCTTGTTGGCCTGTGTGCCCTCGGCCGCGTCGATGAGCATGACCTGCCCGTCGCACTGCAGCAGCGTACAGTCGCCCTGGCCGACGTCGAGATACGTCACGGTCAGCCCGTCGCCGGGCATAGCCGTCGCGGTGACGCCGGGCGCGGCCGTGGCGCTGGGGTCGGCGGCGGCATGGTCGCGGCCGTAGCCGAGCCAGGTGGCAAGGCCCGCGATGATGAGCGCGAGCACGAGGGTAATCAGATGATTTTTGGCCTGCGAATTGCGGCCGCGAGTGGGTTGGGCCATGGGTCACATCTCCTGTTTGATGATAAAAACGTGGGGGTGTCTGCAACCCCTCCGGCAAAAATCGAAGCTTTTTGCCACCTCCCCTTACACAGGGGAGGCATCGCCGAACGGCGATGTATCCTTGTATTCGAGGCGGGTTTTGCCCCCATGGGCTCCCCGCTGCTCAGATACGTTCAGCCGCGCGGCGCTCCCGCGGGAAGGGAAAGCTGTGAGGACAGTGCACCGGTGTTCGTCCCGCGTCCTCGGCTCCCTTGTGGAAAGGGAGCTGTCAGCCGTCAGGCTGACTGAGGGATTGTTTGACTGCGGCGTCGATATACGCGCAAACACCCGGTTTGGTCATGTGCCTGCGCAGCTGTTTTGCCAGAGGAACAAGCTGCGCATTGTGCTTCGGCTGCATGCCGGCTACCTCCGCCCAAAATGAGCGCATTTCCTCTGTTCCACAGCGGGAAACGCAAAAATGTCTGCGTAAGCGAATACGCAGACATTTTCTCATATTGCGGGCGAAAATGCAACCCCGCCGCTGTCCGATGGATGGGACAGTGCAGAGGATTTCCCGCCTTTTTATCCGTTTTTGCGCCAGAGCCGGACTGCGTGGATGCGCGCGCGGGCGCGGGCCTGGGCCGCCTCGGCCACGGAGACGTTCATCTCCATGCCGCGGGCCTCGAGATCCGACTCGGCCCGGCGCAGCGCCGCCTCGGCGCGGGGCAGGTCGATGTCCGGCGCGGGCTCGGCCGTGCGGGCGAGCACGGTCACGGTGTTGGCCGCGACGTTCACGGTGCCGGGGCTCACGGCGCAGTAGTGCTCCGCGCCGCCGGAGGTATAGCGCACGACGCCGCTCACGAGCGCGCCGAGCAGCGGCGCGTGGCCCGGCAGGACGCCGGCCTCCCCGTCAGCGAGGGGGAGCGTGACCTGCTGAGCCTGCGTGTCCACGGCCGCGCCGCCGGCCGTGACGATCTCCAGATGCAGTGTGTCCGCCATGGCGCACCTCACTGCAGCGCGTCGCGCTTGCGCAGCACGTCGTCGATCGAGCCGCAGAACAGGAATGCCTGCTCGGGAATGTCGTCGCACTCGCCGCCGAGGATGGCCTCGAAGCCGCGGATGGTCTCGTCGAGCGGGACGTACTTGCCGGCCATGCCCGTGAAGTTTTCCGCCACGTGGAACGGCTGCGACAGAAAGCGCTGGATGCGCCGCGCGCGGTTGACGGCGGCCTTGTCCTCCACGCTCAGCTCGTCCATGCCGAGCACGGCGATGATGTCCTGCAGGTCCTTATACTTCTGCAGCACGCGCTGCACGGCGCGCGCGGTGTCATAGTGCCGGCGGCCGAGAATGTCCGGCTCGAGGATGCGCGACGTGGAGCCGAGCGGGTCGACGGCCGGATAGATGCCGAGCTCCGAGATGCTGCGGTCGAGCACGGTCGTGGCGTCGAGGTGGGCAAAGGTCGTGGCCGGGGCGGGGTCGGTCAGATCGTCGGCGGGGACATAGATCGCCTGCACGCTCGTGACCGAGCCGTTGCGCGTGGAGGTGATGCGCTCCTGCAGCTTGCCCATCTCGGTGGCGAGCGTGGGCTGATAGCCGACGGCGGAGGGCATGCGCCCGAGCAGGGCCGACACCTCGCTGCCCGCCTGCGTGAAGCGGAAGATGTTGTCGATGAACAGCAGCACGTCCTGTCCGGACTCGTCGCGGAAGTTTTCCGCGATCGTCAGGCCCGAGAGCGGCACGCGCAGACGCGCGCCGGGCGGCTCGTTCATCTGGCCGAAGACGAGCGCCGTCTTGCTGATGACGCCGGATTCGTTCATCTCGTTCCAGAGGTCGTTGCCCTCGCGCGAGCGTTCGCCCACGCCGGCAAAGACCGAGTAGCCGCCGTGCTCGTAGGCGATGTTGCGGATCAGCTCCATGATGAGCACGGTCTTGCCGACGCCCGCGCCGCCGAACAGGCCGATCTTGCCGCCCTTGGCATAGGGCGCGAGCAGGTCGACGACCTTGATGCCGGTCTCGAGCAGTTCTGTCGCGGGGGCGATGTCTGTGAAGGCCGGGGCCTCGCGGTGGATGGGCAGATATTCTGTTGCGTGGACGGGGCCTTTGCCGTCGATCGGCTCGCCGATGACGTTGAACATGCGGCCAAGCGTCGCCTCGCCGACGGGCATTTTCACGCTCGAGCCGGTGTCCACGGCGACGCAGCCGCGCTGCAGCCCGTCGGTGGAAAAGAGCGAGATGCAGCGCACCGCGTTGTCGCCGAGCTGCTGCACCGCCTCCATGACGATGCGGCGCTCACCGGCGTGCACCTCGATGGCGTTGTTGATCTCCGGCAGTTTTCCGGCCGGGAACTGCACGTCCACCACCGGGCCGATGACCCTTTTGACGATACCGTTTTCCATACGTTCTCCCTTCGTGGGACGCGGCGCTGCCGCCGCGGTGTTAGTCCGATTTGTCCGATTTTTTCAGCGCGGCGCTGCCGCCGACGATCTCGGAGATCTCCGTCGTGATCGCGGCCTGGCGCGCGCGGTTGAACTCCAGATTCAGGTCCTCAATGAGCTCCGCCGTCGAGTCCGTGGCGGCGGTCATCGCGGTCATGCGTGCGGCGTGCTCGCCCACGCGGGCCTCGAGCATCACGGCGTAGACCGTGTTGTTCAGGTACAGCTCGAGCACGTTGTCGAGCACGGTCTGCGCGTCCGGCACGAACAGATAGTTGTTGTTCGCGGCGGGTGCGTCGGCCTCCGGTGCGGCGGGCAGCAGCTGCCGGTGCGTCGGCGTCTGGTGCAGCACGGAGTCAAAGTGCTGGTAGACGAGGTGGATCTCGTCCGCCTCGCCGGTGCGGTAGAGGTTTTTGAGCTCCTCGGCGATCTCGAGCGCCTCGGCCATGGTGGGCGTGTCGCTCAGGTCGGAGAAGATCTGCCGCACGGGCAGGTCGGTGCCCGCGAGCACGTCGCGCCCCCAGCGGCCGCACACGATCACGGAGCAGGGGCGCGCCTCGGCGCGCACGAGCCCCTCGAGGTGGCGCAGCAGCAGCTGGTTATACGCCCCGCACAGCCCGCGGTTGCCCCAGAAGACCACGTAGCACACGTGGCCGACGTGCCGCCGGGGCGTGAGATACGGGTGCTCAAAGCTCGCGTCGCCGGCGAGCAGGGCGTTGAGCACGGCCTGACTCTTGTCCGCGAACAGGCGCACGCCCGCAAGGCTCGTCTGCGTCTTGCGCAGCTTCGACACGGCGATCATCTTCATCGTGCGGGTGATCTGCTGCGTGCTGTTCACGCTGCGGATGCGCGCGCGGATCTTATGCAGGTTCGTCAAGGGGCGTCAACTCCTTTCTGCCGGCGGCGGGGATGATGGTTCATAGATTCTTCAGGGTCTCGGCGGCAAGCTCGCGCAGGCGCTCGAGCGCCTCGGGCGGGAGCTTTTTGCCGCTGTGCACGAGGTCGTGCAGCTCCGGATACGTCCGGTGGATGCGCGCGAGCAGGGCGTCCGCGTAGCGCGGCACGTCCTCGACGGCGATCGTGTCCGTGTACCCCTCGCCGGCGGCGAAGAGCACCGCGACCTGATCGGCCGCGTCCATGGGCGCGTACTGCGGCTGCTTCAGGAGCTCGGTCATGCGGCTGCCGCGCGCGAGCGTGTCGCGCGTGGCCTTGTCGAGGTCGGAGCCGAACTGTGCGAACGACGCCAGCTCCCGGTACTGCGCCAGGTCCATGCGCAGCCGGCCGGCGACCTGCTTCATGGCGCCGAGCTGCGCCGCGCCGCCGACACGCGACACGGACAGGCCCACGTTGATGGCCGGGCGCACACCGGCGTGGAACAGATCCGTCTCGAGGAAGATCTGCCCGTCGGTGATGGAGATGACATTCGTCGGGATATAGGCCGAGATATCGCCCGCCTGCGTCTCAATGATGGGCAGGGCGGTCATGCTGCCGCCGCCGGCTTCCTCGCTCAGGCGCGCGGCGCGCTCGAGCAGGCGCGAGTGCAGATAAAACACGTCGCCGGGGTAGGCCTCGCGTCCGGGCGGACGCTGCAGCAGCAGGGAAATTTCACGGTAGGCCACGGCCTGCTTCGACAGGTCGTCGTAGACGATGAGCACGTCGCGCCCGCGGTACATGAAGTACTCGCCGATGGCGGCGCCCGCGTAGGGCGCGATGTAGAGCATGGGCGCGGTCTCGGACGCGTGCGCGCACACGACGGTGGTGTAGGCCATGGCGCCGCGGTCGCGCAGCTTCTGCACGACGCCCGCGACGGTCGATTCCTTCTGGCCGATGGCGACGTAGATGCACAGCACGCCGGTGTCCTTCTGGTTGAGGATGGCGTCGATGGCGATGGCGGTCTTGCCGGTCTGGCGGTCGCCGATGATGAGCTCGCGCTGGCCGCGGCCGATGGGCACGAGCGCGTCAATGGCCTTGATGCCGGTCTGCAGCGGGACGCTCACGCCCTTGCGCGCGATGACGCCGGGCGCGGGGCTCTCGATGGCGCGGCGCTCCGTCGTGCGGATGGGGCCGAGCCCGTCGATCGGGCGGCCGAGCGCATCCACGACGCGGCCGGTCATCTCCTCGCCCACGGGCACGGACATGATTTGCCCCGTGCGGCGCACGCGGTCGCCCTCCTGCAGGTGGCCGTAGGGCCCGAGCAGCACGACGCCGATGTCCTCGCGGCCGAGGTCCATGACCATGCCGCGCAGCGTGCCGTCAAAGGCCAGCAGCTCACCGGCCATGGCGTCGGCGAGGCCACGCACGCGGCAGATGCCGTCCGACAGGCTCGTGACGACGCCGGACTGGAACACGTCGATGCCGACGTGCGTGTCCGCGAGCTTGGCGCGGATGCAGTCAGCGAGGTCGGGCGTTTCGTCCGTCGTGTGCAGGACGCTGTTGGCCGCGTCCTGCTCGAGCAGGTCGAGCGCGTGGCGCAGCGTGCCGTCATAGTGCGTGTCGCCGATGCGCAGGCAGATGCCGCCGATCAGCTCCGGGCGCACGGTCGTCATGACGGTGACGTGGCCGTAGGCGCGCGTGAGTGTATCGGTGAGCGCGTCGAGCGCGGCGGCGCTCAGGGGCTCGGCCGATTCGACTGCCGCGGTCAGGGTGCCGGTCTCGGCGAGGGCGAGCGCGTCGCTCGGCTGGGTGGTCAGGTGCTCACCGATGTGGGCGAGAAAGTTGTCAATGAGGTTTGCGCGCGCGGGTGCGAACGCGTCCTGCGCCAGCACACCGGCGGCGGCCGCCGTGATGCGGCCGATGGCCGCGTCGCTCACGCGGTCCTCCATGTCGCTGCGCAGCTGCGCCTCGGTCTGCTGCGCACTGCGGCGCACGGCCTCGGCCTGACGGGCGGTCTCGGCGTCGGCGGCCGCGGTGTTGGCCGCCGCCTGACGCTGCGCGTCCGCGAGCTGGCACTGCGCCTGCGCGTCGGCCGTCTGCTGCGCCTCGGCAATGTCCTCGGCGGTGTGGCGGGCCTGATCCTGCGCGTCGGCCGCACGGCCGAGCGCATCGGCAATGCGCTCCTTCCGGTCCTGGAAGAGCTTGCGGATGCGCTTGCGCGTCAGGAAAAACAGCGCGCCTGCCAGCAGCAGGAAGTTGAAGACGGGGCCGATGGCTCTCAGAAACTCCATGGCGTCGGCGCCCCCTTTCGATTCATTTCATTCATGGTTCAGCCCTCATGCGCGGGGGCGACCCATTGGCGGATCTGCGCGGCATTGCGCTCGGCAGTATCGCTGCCGAGCAGCCCGCCGGTCAGCGCCGTGACGAGTTCGGGCAGCTTCGCGTCCACGGCGGCGGCCGCGGCGGTCTCTTCGTCGCGCACACGCGCCCGCATGGCGCGCGTGGCCTGTGCGGCCTCCTGGTGCGCGCTCTGCAGCGCTTGGGCGCGCGCGCGCTCGGCTGCGCTCTTGGCCTCGGCCAGCAGCGCGTCCGCTGCGGCGGCCTGTTTGCGCTGGGCCTCGCTGCGATCGCGCGCGGCCGCGTCGAGCTGCTGCTGGGCGGTGCGCCCCGCGCTGAGCCCGTCCTGAATGCGCGCGTCGCGCGCGGCCATGAACGACACCAGCGGGTCAAACAGCAGCTTCTTCAAAACCACCAGCAGCACGAAAAAGCAGATCACCGTCCAGATCAGTTCGGAGATGTTGATGCTCAAAGCGTGTGCCTCCCTTGTTCCGGGCTTCTCAGCCGAGCTGGCCGATCAGCAAAAACGCGATCAGCAGGCCATAGATCGTCAGCGATTCGAGCAGGCCCATGGCGATGATCATGTTCGAGCGGATGGTGCCGGCGGCCTCGGGCTGGCGCGCGATGGCGTCCATGGCGTGGGCGGCGGCCAGACCCTGACCGATGCCGGGGCCGATGGTGCTGATGGCGATGGCGAGCGCGGCGGCGATCGCAATGATTCCGGTTGACATAACTCTTTTCCTCCTAAATTTTCTTAGCGATGCGGATCTTTCTCTTTTGCGTATTTATGGGATGCAGGGCGTCACTCCTCGATGGCTTCCTCGATATAGATCGACAGCAGCATCGTGAACACGACGGCCTGGATCAGGCAGAACAGCAGGCTCAGCACCTGCATGAGCAGCGGCAGCACGAGCGGGAAGAGGTTGCCGAGCTCGTGCGTGACCATTTCCTCGCCGTAGAGGTTGCCGTACAGTCGCAGCGCGAGGGAGAACGGCCGCACGATCTGCTCGATGAGGTTGAGCGGCAGCATGAGCAGGAAGGGCTTGATGAAGCTCTTGAGATAGCCGCCCAGGCCGCGGCGCTGGATGCCGACGGTGTGCGTCATGCAAAAGGCGATGATGGCCAGGCCTGCCGTGACGGACAGCGTGGCCGTCGGCACGGTGAACACCTCGCCCGCGCCGGGCAGCAGCCCGATATAGTTGGACACGACGATGAAGATGAAAAACGTCGCCATCATCGGGAAGTAGCGCCGGGCGTTGGCCGGGCCGAGGATGCCGCCGTAGAAGCCCTGAAGTTTCTCGACGGCCATTTCGGCGGCGTTCTGCAGCGGGCCGGGCACGTCGCGCAGTCTGCGCGTGGCCAGCCACGACAGCAGCGCCAGCACGGCCACGATGACCCACATGGTCACGACCGCGCCGGTCACCTCCAGCGGGCCGATGGAAAACAGTACATTCGTCTCACCCATTGGTGTCGTCCCTCCGTTCGTCCGCCGGGTCGGTGTCCGGCGTGGATTCCTGTGCAGCGTCTTCGGGCAGCTCGATCGTCTCCGCATCCGGCACCTCCACGCCCTCGGCGGGGATGGTGTCGTCCATTTTCCGCGCGAGGATCCACACGCCGGCGATGCTGCCGCCCGACAGGCCGACGGCCGTGCCGATGAGCGTGCCGGCCAGCGGCAGCGGCACCACCTTGCGCAGCAGGTACACGAGCACGAGCGCGGCGAGGTTGATGACCTGCCGCAGGCCGCTGGTGCCCATGACGGTGCCCTGCGTCTGTTTGGCGCGCTGCAGGCTGCGGCGCAGCAGCAGCGTGTTGCCGGCGGCCACGAGCAGACCGAACGCCAGTCCGGCCGCGCCGCCGAGCAGATATTGTCCGATCGACATTTGCTGTCCCTCCCGATCTGCGGAAAACCCCGGCAGCGCCGGGGTAATTTCTTGGCGAAAACTTAGCGGATACTTAACAGTATTCTACTATATCATGATGACGAAAAATTGCCAATACCTAATTTAATGATTGAAATAATTTTGTTGAATTCTACAAATAGCAGCAAAATGCCCCGGAAGCCGCCGCATCGCTTCACAAACCGGGGGAAATAGTATATACTGTGGGGCAGAATAACCGCGGGTCCCGGCATCCCACAGGGCACCCCGCGGCGAAAAATCTTCCGAAAAGAGGGATACGGTATGAAATACATTCTCGTCATCGGCGACGGCATGGCCGACCACCCGCTCGACACGCTCGGCGGCCGCACGCCGCTCGAAGCATCGAAAAAAGACGCGATCGACGCCCTCGCGCGCCACGGCATCCTCGGCAGCGTGCGCAACGTGCCCGAGGGCTTCGCCCCCGGCAGCGACACGGCCATCATGTCCATCTTCGGCTGCTCACCGCGCAAGTACTTTTTCGGCCGCGCCCCGCTCGAGGCGGCGGCGTCCGGCATTCAGCTCGCCCCCGGCGACGCGTGCTACCGCTGCAACATGGTCACGTATGCCGATGAGGACGTGCCGTTCGAGCACAAGCACATCCTCTCCCACAGCGCGGGCAGCATCGAGGGCCGCGAGTCGGACGAGCTCGTGACGATGCTCTTCCATCACCCCGACTTCCGCCCGCTGGCCGAGCAGGCCGGCATGGTCATCCACAAGGGCTCGTCGTTCCGCCACCTCGCGGTGCAGAGCCACGTGGACATCCAGGGCATCCGGCTTGCCCCGCCGCACGACCACCTCGGCGAGGAGATCGGCCCCATCCTGCCCACCGGCTGCCCGAACGCCGACGTGCTGCGCGAGCTCATGCGCCGCGCGTTCGACATTCTCGACCAGCACCCGATCAACGTCGCGCGCCGCGCCGCCGGCAAGCTCCCGGCCAACGGCGTCTGGTTCTGGGCCGAGGGCACGGCGGCCGCGCTGCCGAACTTCCCGGAGCACTACGGCTCGGACGGCGGCGTCGTCTCGGCCGTGCCGCTGTGCCACGGCATCGGCATCCTGACGGGGCTGGAGGCCGTCACCGTCCCGACCGCGACCGGCGAGTGGGACACCGACTACGCCGCCAAGGTCGCCGCCGCGCTCGACGTGCTCAAACGGCACGACTTCGTGGCCCTGCATCTTGAGGGCCCGGACGAGGCCACGCACAACCACGACCTCGAGCACAAGATCTACTCCATCGAGCGCCTGAGCGCCGATGTCGTCGCCCCCGTGACCGAGGCGCTGCGCGCCGCGGGTGAGGACTTCCGCCTGCTGCTGCTCTCGGACCACATGACGTACATGGCCAACGGCGCGCACGGCGCCGACCCCGTGCCGTTCGTGCTCTATGACAGCCGCGTGACGGAGGGCTCCGGCCTGCCGTATTCCGAGGCCAACGGCCGCAAGGGCCCGTATGTGGACGACGGCGCGGAGCTGATGGACCTGCTCTTCGAACTGAAAAAGCTGTGACTGGCACGACGATGGAGCCCGCGTGGGCGAAGCTGAACCTGTCGCTGGACATGCTCGGTGCGCGGCCCGACGGGTTTCACGACCTGCGCATGGTCATGCAGAGCGTGGATTTGCACGACGATGTGACCGTCACGCTCGACGATACCGGCACCTGCCGCGCCGAGACCAACCGCAGCTATCTGCCCTGCGGGGCGGACAATGTGGCCGTGCGCGCGGCGCAGGTGTTTCTCGCGCGCGCGGGGCTTACCTGCGGCGTGCACATCCGGCTGCACAAGCGCATCCCCGTGTGCGCGGGGCTGGGCGGCGGCTCGTCGGACGCGGCGGCCGTTCTGCGCGCGCTCGAGCGGCTGACCGGCGCGGGCTTCACCCGCACGCAGCTCGAGGAAATGGGGGCCGAGATCGGCTCGGACGTGCCGTACTGCGTCGCGGGCGGCACGATGCTGGCCGAGGGCCGCGGCGAGCGGCTCACGCCCGTCACGCCCATGCCGCGCCTGCCGGTCGTGATCTGCAAGCCGGACTTCCCGATCTCGACACCGGAGCTGTTCCACCGCGTGGACGCGCGCACCTCGCGCTGCCGTCCGGACACGGAGGGCATCTGCGCCGCGCTCGCCGACGGGGACATGCCCCGGCTCGCCCGCCGGATGTACAACGTCTTTGAGGACGTGCTCACCCACCGCGAGGGCGAGATCGCGGCCATCAAGAGCCGCCTGCTTGACGGCGGCGCGCTCGGCGCGGTCATGAGCGGCACGGGCTCGGCCGTGTTCGGTCTCTTCGCCGATGCCGACAGCGCGGCGTATGCCAAGCGCCGGCTCGCGCGCGACTATCAAGAGTGCTTCCTGACCGAGACCATCGCCCGCCTGGAGATCTGAGCGCCCGCCGGATTAAAACCGAACAAAACTGCCGATACTGAGCACAGATGCCCGGTACCGGCAGTTTTTTTCATCACAGAAAGGCGGACATACGATGCATACCCATTCTCTCTCCATCCATCCCGATTCCGGCCGCGCGCTGCGCCCGTGGGAGCTGGCGCTGCTGCTGGCCGTGTGCGTGACGCTGCTGACCGGCACGTGGGCGCAGGCGCGCAGCCAGCTGCTCGCGGCCCGGCTCGTGCGGCTGCACGTGATCGCGGTCTCGGACGACGACGCCGAGCAGGCCGTGAAGCTGCAGGTGCGCGACGCGGTGCTGGCCTATCTCGAGCCGCAGCTTGCCGACGTGACGGACATCGGCGCGGCGCAGCAGATCATTGCGGGCGACCTCGACGGCATCGCCCGCGCGGCGCAGGCGGCGGCGGGGGAGCGGCCGGTGCGCGTGTCGCTGGGCCCCGAGCACTACCCGACGCGCGACTACGGCACGTTCGCCCTCCCGGCGGGGGTGTATACCTCCCTGCGCGTGACGCTTGGCGCGGGCGCGGGGCACAACTGGTGGTGCGTCATCTTCCCGCCGCTGTGTGCGCAGGTGGCGGGCCTGTCGGAGCAGGCGGTGCAGGCGCTCTCGGACGACGATGTGCGCCTCGTCACGGAGTCCGGCGGCGGCTATGTCGTGCGCTTCCGGCTGCTGGAGCTGTGGGACGCGCTCGTGCAGCGGCTGAGCTGACGGCGCGGCGGAAAATGGCAAGCGCCCCCGCGGGAAACTTCCCGCGGGGGCGCTTGCCATTGGGTCACGCGAGCAGCTTTCGGCGCAGCAGCCGGCAGACAAGCGCACCGAGCAGCAGGCCGAGCGCAAACATCAGGCCCATCGCGCCCAGCGCGTTCTCCGCCCGGGACTGGACGCACGGGGGAGAATGTGGTAAGATGGCCGCAACCAATCATTTTCGGAGGCGAGCATGGACGAACTTCTGCGCGCGGGCTTTGCCGCGCTGGGTCTGCCGCTCGATGCGGCGGCGCTGGCCCGTTTTCAGACATATTACACGCTGCTCGACGAGCGCAGCAAGGTCATGAACCTGACGGCCATCCACGGCGAGACGGACGTGGCGCAGCTGCACTTTCTCGACTCGGCCGCCCTGCTGACGGTCGAGCCGCTTGCCGGCAAGTCGGTCATCGACGTCGGCACCGGCGCGGGCTTTCCCGGTCTGCCGCTGAAGATCGCGCAGCCGGACATTTCGCTCACGCTGCTCGACAGTCTGGATAAGCGCATGCGCTTTCTCGGCGATGTCTGCGCCGCCACCGGTCTCACGGACGTGACGTGCCTGCACGCGCGCGCCGAGGAGGCGCCGGAGCTGCGCGGGCAGTTCGACGCGGCGGTCTCGCGCGCGGTCGCGCGGCTGTACCTGCTGAGCGAGCTGTGCCTGCCGTTCGTGCGCACGGGCGGGGTGTTCCTCGCCATGAAGGGGCCGGACTGCACCGAGGAGCTCGGCGAGGCGCGCAGCGCCATCCGCAAGCTCGGCGGCACGTATGAGCGCACGGTGCGCTACACCATCCCCGGCACGGACGTGACGCACAGCGTCGTCGTCATCCGCAAGACGGCGCCCACGCCGCCGAAGTATCCCCGCCGCTGGGCGAAGATGCAGAAGGAACATTTATAATGTAGAAAAACACGCCCGACGCAGCCTGCGTCGGGCGTGTTTCCATATTTCGATGTTGTGTGCTCAGTCCAGCACCTGCGCCAGCACGGCCAGCAGCGCGTCGACCTGCGCGTCCGTCGTGGCCCACGAGGTCACAAACCGCACGGCCTGGTGCGCGGCGTCCACGCGGGCGGTCGTGTTGAACGCGACCTGCTCCTGCAGCCGCGCGATCTGCGCGTCCGACAGGATGGGGAAGATCTGGTTCGTCGGCGAGGGCACGTACATCGGCACATTGCGGTCCGTGAGCGCGGCGGCGATGCGCTGCGCCTGTGCATCGGCGTGGCGGCCCATGTCGAGCCAGAGGTCATGCGCCATCGCGGCGGCAAACTGCACGCCGAGCAGGCGGCCCTTGGCGAGCATGGCGCCGTTGCGCTTCATCGCGCGGCGGAAGCCCGGCTTGAGCGCGTCGTTGACGATGACCATCGCCTCGCCGAAGAGCAGGCCGTTTTTCGTGCCGCCGATGTAAAACGCATCGCACAGCCGCGGCAGGTCCTCCGGCTGCAGGTCATTGCCCGCGGCCGTGAGCGCCTGCGCCAGCCGCGCGCCGTCGAGGTAGAGGTACATCCCGTGCGCGTCGCACGCCGCGCGCAGGGCGGTCAGCTCCGCTTTCGTGTAGACGGTGCCGAGCTCCGTCGCGTCGGATATGTATGCCATGCGCGGCAGCACCATGTGCTCGTCGTACACGCCCGGCGCGGCGCAGTGCTGCGCGGCGGCGTCCGCGATGGCGGCGGGCGTGAGCTTGCCGTCCGTGCCGGGCATGGCGATCACCTTGTGGCCGGTGGCCTCGATGGCGCCGGTCTCGTGCACGTTGACGTGGCCGGTGTCGGCCGCGACCATGGCCTCCCACGGGCGCAGGAACGCGGCCGCGGCGAGCTGGTTCGTCTGCGCGGCGGCAGTCGTCGTCGAGCCCGTAGCCCGGGGTGGAGCTGAGATTCGTATCGCACAGGGCACGCAGCACGTTCGGGTGGGCGCCCTCGGAGTAATCATTCTGGAAGCGGAGCATGGCGGATTTCCTTTCGTTCGGACAAAATTCGGCACGCTGCGCGTGCCGCCGGGGTTATGATAAGCCCCGGCGGCGGGGGTTGTCAATGCGCTGTGCCGCTTTTTCGGGTGCTGCACTTCGGGTGCGCATCTGTTGTGTCCGTCAGATGAGAGACGCATGACCGGAACGGCTGCCAATGCCTCCCCTGTGTAAGGGAAGGTGGCGCGGCGCTTTGCGCCGTGACGGAGGGGTTGCAGATACCGGCTTTGGTGCGAGATTTTACGTATCCATCCCTCAGTCAGCCTGACGGCTGCCAGCTCCCTTTACACAAGGGAGCCAAGGGCCGCGGGGCGGGCACACGGCGCACGACCGGTGTCGCTGTTCTCGAAGCTTTTGAGCCGCAGGGGAGCCCGAGGCGGCAAGGCCCGCCTCGGATGCAATCCGGCTTTTTTCTTGTCAGAGGCAAGAAAAAAGCCGGCAGCTTTCGCTGCCGGCCAGCCCGCCAATGCCGTGTGAGCCCAGTTACAACCTGCACAAGAAGGCAGGTGGGTCGCCTCTCTGCTGTTTCTCTGCTTCCAACGTCCAACCGGCATCTTTCAGCCGGCCGGGAGGCCTGCAATCCGCAGCGGAAGTTCTGGCATCCCTTATCAGAGATGTGGGTTTAAATGGGCTCCGAGCACCCGATCGTGCTCCACGCACACAGCAGGACTTATTCCCATGCTATGCGCCGCGCGGGAACTTATTCCTCCGCGCCGTCGTCAGAATCCTCGTCCTCGTCGGCGAAGATCTCCTGCATATAGTAATTGTACACCTTGTCCAGCTCGTCGTCATCGTCGATGGAGCCGAAGAGCTCCTCACCGTTTTCCTCCATGATCTTGAGCAGGATGATGCCGAAATCGGGGTCGTCCTCGTCCATGTCGGCGGGGAGCGCCGCGAGATAGTCCTGACCGTCGAGCTCAAACTCATTGAGAATTTCCAGCTCGAACTCGTTGCCTTCCTCGTCCTCGATCGTCAGATAATCGCTGCCGAATGCTTCACTCATCGGGGTGTCCTCCAGTTGTGATCGTGTTCTGGTTTCAGTGTACCCCATCCGGCGCGTAAAATCAAGTCCTTTTACGACCCTAGATCCTCCAGCAGCAGCAAAAGTTGCTCCTGACTGCCGACGGTGATGCCGCCGCGCAGCAGCTCCTGGTCGGCGCGGCGCAGTCCGGCGACCTCGATGCCGGTCACCTGCAGGGGTTTGCGGTCGGCGTCGGAGGCGAACACGCTCACATAGCCCTCATAATCCCGCAGGATATATTCCGCCTGCGCGCCGTCGTAGGACGTGGCCGGCGTGTCCGCGCCCGGCCGCTGCAGGGAGGACATCGCCGCCCCCGCGACGAACGGCGACACGGCGCACAGCGCCGTCACGACCGTCAGTGCCAGCGTTCGTTTCATATGCCTCGCTCCTTTCACCGGAAAGTTTGTCCAATGTGCGCACATTTCATACCCGCGGGACAAAAACGCGCGAAACACTATCCCCGGTTGACAGCGTGTGCTATAATATCATTTAACCGTTTTTATGCGCTGAATATCGACCGGGTTTCTGACCCGATAATGTGTATCATCAGGGAGGTGCGTCACTGCCTATGGCAAAACGACCGAAACCATCATCATCCGCCCCGCGCGCGGCCCGGGCCGCGGATGCGACCGTGAGCGTCGCGGGCGCGATCCTGCGCGTGCTCGGCACGATTCTGCTGATCGTGCTCGTCACGGGGCTGCTGTTTTTGTGCATCTTCGCGTACTACGTGAAAAACTGTCTGTCCACGGACCTCGACGTGCAGCTCTCGGACTTTACGGTCTCGCTCTCAAGCTCGATCCTGTATGAAGATTCTGACGGCAACTGGCAGAACCTCACGAACCTCTCGAGCACGGAAAACCGCGTCTGGGTCGACTATGCCGACATCCCCAAGGACATGGAGCACGCGGCCGTCGCCATCGAGGACAAGCGCTTTTACAAGCACAAGGGCGTGGACTGGTACCGCACGACGGGCGCGTTCATCAACATGTTCCTGTCGATGAAAAACGACTTCGGCGGCTCGACCATCACGCAGCAGCTCATTAAAAACCTCACCAAGCAGGACGATATCACTGTGCAGCGCAAGCTGCTCGAGATCTTCCAGGCGCTCGAGTTTGAGAAGTCCTATGATAAGGAAGAGATCATGGAGTGGTACCTGAACATCGTCTACTTCGGCGAGGGGTGCAACGGCGTCTACACCGCCGCCGAGACCTATTTCGGCAAGGAGCCGAAGGATCTCACGCTCGCCGAGTGCGCGAGCATCATCGGCATCACGAACAACCCCTCAAAATACGACCCCTTCATCAGCCGCGAGAACAACAAGACCCGGCAGGAGACCATCCTCAAGCAGATGTACGAGCAGGGCTACATCTCGAAGGAGCAGTACGACGAGGCTGTGGCGCAGGAGCTCGTGTTCGTTCGCAGCGAGTCCGACGATGCCACCCAGACCATCTACAGCTACTATGCCGAGGCCGTCATCAACGACGTACTCAACGACCTTGTCGAGCAGAAGGGCGTCAGCCGCGACACGGCGCGCACGCTGCTCTATTCCGGCGGCTACCAGGTCTATTCCTGCTACGATCCCAGCATCCAGCAGGCGATCGACGATGTCTATACCGACCTCGACAACATGCCGCAGCGCCCGTCGGCCTCCGGCCAGCAGTTCGAGTCCGCCATCGCCGTCATGGACCCCTACACCGGCGAGATCAAGGGCCTGTCCGGCGGCACCGGCAAGAAGACCATCAACTTCGGCACGAACCGGGCCACGCAGTCCAAGCGCCCGCCCGGATCGTCGCTCAAGCCGATCGCGACCTACGGCCCGGCCATGGAGCTCGGCCTCATCACGCAGTACACGCAGGTCAATGATTCGCCGGACATCAAGCTGACCGGTACGAGCTGGTATCCGAAAAACTCCGGCGGCGGCAACTACGGCATCGTCACCATCCGCGAGGCGCTGCAGCGCTCGCTCAACACCGTCTCGGCGCAGATCCTCGACAAGCTCACGCCGCGCGCGTCGTATGAGTTCCTCAAGGACAAGCTCGGTGTCACGAGCCTTGCCGAGTCCGACTGCGACTATGCGCCGCTCGCCCTTGGCCAGCTCACCCACGGCATCACCGTCCGCGAGATGACGCAGGCGTACTCCGCCTTCGTCAACGACGGCGTGTTCACCTACGGCCGCACGTATTCCTACGTCAAGGATTCCAGCGGCGAGGTCGTGCTCGAGAATCCCGCGCGCACGATCGTGGCCTTCAAGGCCAATACCGCCTGGAACATGGCCGACATGCTCTGCAACGCCGTCAACAGCGGCACCGGCGGCGAGGCCCGCCTGACCGGCATGCCCGTCGGCGGCAAGACCGGTACGACCACCAATAACTGCGACCGCTGGTTCGTCGGCTTCACGCCGTACTACGTGGCCGCCGTCTGGACCGGCTACGACATGCCCGAGTATATGAACTTCTCCGGCAACCCCGCCGCCCAGATCTGGAAGCTCGTCATGGACCCGATCCATAAGGACCTGCCGACCAAGAGCTTCCCGACGCCGACCATCGGCGCGCCGACCGGCATCTTCGGCAATTTCTCCGGCCAGTCGCAGGACACCGGCGACGATGCGGACGCCGGCTGAGCCGCGCGCAAATGCTTGCCCCATCGCGTGTCCCCGCGCCGAAACGACAGCGCGGGGCGCACGGTGTTGACAAAAAGATTGAAATGTGTTACAATTCGAAAACAGTGGTATCGGAGGTGTATCTCATTGGCAGCAAAATCGACCGAACTGTGCTACAAAGGCCATCCGCTGCGCCGGAAAGACAACCTGCTCTATTACGGCAGCATGGCCGACAAGTACATCATTATGATGCAGATCCTCGACACGCAAAAGGTCAAGGACCTCGACGTGGCGACGCGGGTCTCCGTGCAGCTTCAGCTCACCGACCCGGATCTGAAATCCCGCGACCGTGTGGTCAAAAAGACAGAAAAGGACGGCCTCTACAACGCCATGGACGTGGCGGCTGTGTGGCTGGACCGCGCGCTCGCAAATAACTAAGCAAAGGATGATTCTATGGCGAAACGATTTCTGAAAACAGCCGTTGTTTCCGCGCTCTTCGCGCTCACGCTGGCCGTTTCGGCTTCCGCGGCGAGTGCCGGCGGCGCGACCACGACGACGGCCGTCAACTTCCGAACGGGCGCCGGAACAAATTACGGCATTATCTCCACGCTCCCGGCGGGCACCCACGTTGTGGTGTCCTCGCAGTCGAGCGGCGGCTGGGCCACGGTGGTCTATAACGGCACCGTCGGCTACATATCTTCCGATTACCTCAAACGCGCCAATGACATGGATGCCAGCTTCGGCACCGGCACGATCGACGGCAGCTACGTGCGCATGCGCTCCGGTGCGAGCACGAGCAGCTCCATCCTCGGCACCTACAACTCCGGCACGACCATGACGGTCACCGGCGTCAGCGGTGCCTGGTACAAGGTCAGCTACAACGGCACCGCCGGCTATGTCCACTCGGACTATGTCTCGCTCTCGGGCGTCACGTCCAACGGCGGCAGCACGGCCGGCTCCAACGGTTCGGTCAAGGGCAGCGATGTGCGCATGCGCTCCGGCCCGGGCACGAACTATTCCATCCTCGGTACCTACCAGAACGGCACGCCCCTGACCGTGACCGGCACGGAAAACGGCTGGTCGAAGGTCACCATCGGCGGCATGAGCGGCTACATCCGTTCGGACTACGTCTCCGGCGGCGGGGCCGACAGCAAGACCGGCTACATCAAGGGCACCGGCGTGCGCATGCGCTCGGGTGCGAGCACGACCAGCTCCATCCTCGGCGTGTACAACACCGGCACCGAGATGACCATCACCGGCGAGAGCGGCAACTGGTACAAGGTCAGTTACAGCGGCAAGGACGGCTATGTCTGCAAGGACTACATGACCACGACCAAGCCCGATAACGGCGGCGGCTCTGCGAGCCAGACCGGCTACATCAAGGGCAACGACGTGCGTCTGCGTTCCGGCGCCGGCACGAACTATTCCATCCTCGGCACGTACAACAACGGCACGCCGCTGACCATCACCGGTACGAGCGGCAACTGGACGGCCGTCACCATCAACGGCGTCAAGGGCTATGTCAACAGCACGTATGTCACCACCACGAAGTCGGACGGCGGCAGTACCGGCGGCGGCAGCACGCCCAGCGGCTCCATCGGCGAGACCATCGTCGCCACGGCCAAGCAGTACATGGGTGCGCCGTATGTCTACGGCGGTATGAGCCCCTCGGGCTTTGACTGCTCCGGCTTTGTCAACTACGTGTACAAGCTCTGCGGCTATTCCATGAGCCGTGTGGCCAGCAGCATCTACAACAACAACGGCACCTATGTCGAGAAGGCCAACCTCCAGCTCGGCGACCTGGTGTTCTTTGCGAGCAACAGCTCCAGCATCGGCCACGTCGGTATCTACATCGGCAGCGGCCAGTTCATCCACAGCAGCTCCGGCGCAGGCTGCGTCGTCATCAGCGATCTGAGCTCGAGCTACTACCTGAAAAACTACGTGGGCGCCAAGCGCATCGCGGGTTAACAGCGTTTCTTTTGTCCCCCGGCGAACACCGGGGGACATTTTTTATCCTTGCGGTATGGCCGGAAATATGGTATCTTGAGGAAAACGATTTGTGTGTGTGAAAGGGCAGGTGAAGCCAATGCAGTGTGCCTACTGCGGACGAGACATCCCGGACGATGCGCGCTGGTGCCCCTACTGCGGGGCCGAGCAGGCGCCGCCGGAAGAATTACAGGACGAAAATATCCCATCAGACGGCTGGCAGGACGATCCCGCGCCGCTGGATGACCGGCACGGGGAGGATGCCGCCTCCGGCTGGCAGGACGCCCCCGCCGACGATTGGGACGATGAAGCCGAGCCGCCGGACGATTCATGGGCCGACGACCCGCCGGTACCCGGCTGGGAGGACGACACGCCTTACGAGCCCGCGCCGGAGACTCAGGACGCGCCGCGCAGCAAGGCACTGCTCATCGCGATCTTTGCCGCCCTCGGTGTGGCGCTGATCGTGCTGCTCATCGCGCTCAATGTCAAGCCCAAGCCGAAGAATCCGGCCGCGGCCGTGACCCCTTCCGTGACGGCGACGGCGGAGCCGTCCGCTGCCCCGACGCCGACACCCACGCCCACCCCGACGCCGAGCCCCACGCCGACGCCTTCCGCCGGCAGCTACATCCTGCCGGAGAGCGCTGCACGCCGGCTCACGCAGGCGGACGTGGCGGACCTCACGTGGGAGCAGTGCTGCCTTGCCCGCAATGAAATTTTTGCGCGCCACGGCCGCATTTTCCAGACGCCGCAGATCGCGGCCTATTTCGAGGCGCAGAGCTGGTATCACGGCACGGTGCCCGGCGCGTCGTTCGATAACAATTCGCTCACACCGACCGAGCGCGCGAACGCCGACTTCCTCGCAGATTACGAGACCACCACCTGGGGACATTCGTATTATTGAGCATATGCCCATAGAGCACCGCTGCGCCGGTTCTCGAATGAACATGAAAAAACCTCCGCAGCCGAAGCTGCGGAGGTTTTTCATGAGGTTTGAATCACACGTTCGTCCCGGCGACGGCGGCGCGCAGGGCGTCGGTGCGGTCGGTGTCCTCCCAGCGGACGCCGAGCTCCTCACGGCCCATGTGGCCGTAGGCGGCAAGCTGCCGGTAGATTGGGCGGCGCAGGTCGAGGTCACGGATGATGGCCGTTGGCCGCAGGTCGAACACCTGCTGCACGGCAGCGGCGATCTGTGCGTCCGGCACGGCGCCGGTGCCCTGCGTATCGACGAGCACGCTCACGGGCTCGGCCACGCCGATGGCATATGCAAGCTGCACAAGGCAGCGGCGGGCAAGCCCTGCCGCCACGATGTTCTTGGCCACGTAGCGCGCGGCGTAGGCGGCGCTGCGGTCGACCTTCGTCGGGTCCTTGCCGGAGAATGCGCCGCCGCCGTGGCGTGAATATCCGCCGTAGGTGTCAACGATTATCTTTCTGCCGGTGAGGCCGCTGTCGCCCTGAGGACCGCCGGTGACAAAGCGTCCGGTGGGGTTGATGAATATCTTCGTCTTGTCGTCCATCATATCTGCGGGAATGATCTCGCGGATAACATTCTTTTCGATGTCGCGGCGAAGCGTCTCGGTCTCGATATATGCGGCGTGCTGAGAGGATACGACAACAGCGTCGATTCTTACGGGAGTGCCGTCCTCGGCATATTCGACCGTGACCTGAGTTTTTCCGTCGGGTCTGAGATAGGGGAGAGTGCCGTCCGCGCGGACTTTCGTCAGCTGAGCGGCGAGCTTGTGGGCGAGCGAGATGGGCAGGGGCATAAGCTCCGGAGTCTCGCGGCACGCATAGCCGAACATCATTCCCTGGTCGCCAGCACCCTGCTCCTCCTCGTCGGCACGCGACACACCGCGGTTGATATCGTCCGACTGCTCGTGGATGGCTGTGAGCACACCGCATGAGTTGCCGTCGAACTGATAATCCGACTTGTTATAGCCAATCTGGTTGATTGTCTTGCGTGCGATAGTCTGCAGGTCGATGTACACGTTAGAGCGCACCTCACCCATGATTACTACCTGACCGGTTGTCACGAACGACTCGATGGCACAGTGAGCGTTGTCGTCGTAAGCGAGGAACTGATCTACTAAAGCGTCTGAAATCTGGTCAGCCACCTTGTCTGGATGGCCTTCTGAAACTGATTCTGAAGAAAAAAGATAATTCATTTTTCCAATTTTTAAATTTAAATAAGTGGAAAAACACCAAATTACCGCTGTCTAACCGTCGTTATCCTTTCTACGCTTCGCGTTCTTACATTCGCGGTTAGCTTTGCAGTTTTAGCATTTTTTTGTGTGGTTGCA
>OHVB01000209.1_pt1 | contig 24413 bp, 19 predicted proteins | sample 1579331 | NCBI WGS metagenome assembly OHVB01 (sample SAMEA3882503, study PRJEB24775) | human gut metagenome | biome: human-associated habitat; feature: intestine environment; material: feces | place: Netherlands | collected 2009/2010
ACCTTCCTCTCCGGAAACACAAACCCCTCAAAACGTCGCCGCAGGCCTCCTCTTGTCCCTCTCCGGAAACACAAACCCCTCAAATCGTTGCCGCAGGCCTCCGCCACCTCCTCTTCAAGCCTCAAACAAGCCTTCCGCCGAGTAGCCGTGGAGTCACCGCCACCCTCCTCTTCAAGCCTCAAGCAAGCCTTCCGCCGAGTGGCCGTGGAGCTACCGCCACCGCCACCCAGGCTGGCTCTGGACAGGTGTACAAGCGTTGAGCATCTTCTCCTCCGCCGAGTGGCCGTGGAACCTAAGGCCTTAATAATGAGTGAAATAAATGAACCTTCTCCTACCTCGAAGCGATAGGAGGAGGTTCTTTTTACTGTCTGATTTTCAATCGAATGCCCTCCACGGCGACATAAATAAAACTCTCAAAACGCTCCTGCCACCCTTCTTTTTAACCTCGACGGCGGCAAAACCGCTCAATAATGCCGCCGTTCCCCTCCGCACCTTCCTCTCCGGAAACGAATATCCCTCAAAACGTCGCCGCAAGCCCCCTCTGATCCCTCTCCGGAAACACAAACCCCTCAAAACGTTGCCGCAGGCCTCCTCTTATCCCTCTCCGGCAACGAATACCCCTCAAAACGTTGCCGCAGGGCGCGGAGGGAACAGCGATCCGTCAGTGAGACATTTATTTTGATTTTATTTTAAATTGTTTTAATTTAGGGGTCGATGGATAAAACTTATACAGACATGATTATGATGAATCGAATCACCGTTGCCTGCGTTGTTTTAGCCGGGTGCGTCACAATGTTTTCAAGCTGCCGAAAAGACAAGATTGAGCCTCCGGTTCCTCTTGACCCCGACAACATTGCTGTCAGGGAAGACAGGAAGCCGTTCCACAAGTCCGACCCCATGACGGGGAAAACGCCTTCCGCCAAGGTCAGCAGTGACAAATTGAAGCTGCATTTCTTCGGCTGGGGCGAGGAACAGGACTTCTCCTTCAACCTTATATTCCCGAAGGACAAGGAATATGAAAGGGTCATCATCGCCTATACTATGACAAGTTTCTTCGAAGGACCAGCTTCCTATGACAACACAACCATGCTTTTTGTGCGCAACAAGACAGACGGTCAATGGTACGAACTTACAAGGGCGTTCACCCCATACGGAAACGCGTTCAACAGCAGTTGGAGCAAGACCTTCTGGATAGATGTCTCTGAATATTCCTCCATGCTCTCCGGGGACACGGAGTTCCGGCTGTACTACGGCGGGTTCGACGCGACCCCGACAAGAAGCCACGCCGTCAGGCTGGACTTCAATCTCTACGAAGGCAAGCCGTCGAAAAAAGTCGTGTGGACATCCAAGGTCTACGATTCCAGCCGTGACGGCAATTCCGGCTATAGGGGCTGGTCCTACGGCGTGAAGGGTCATGACATCGAGGACGCTTCCAGATTGGGCAAAAGGGAGTTCACCCTGCCGCAGGAAGTCAAATCCCTGTTGATGAAAGTGGCCGTGAGCGGCCATGGTCACGATCAGGGAAGATTCATAGAAAGAACGGGTTACGTGACAAGAAACGCTGCCGAGTTCGATGAGAACACGTACACCATCGTGATCAACGGAGTCACCCAGAAAAAGACCGGAAGAATCTTCTACAGCAACAAGGACAACTACCCTCAGGCCGGGACCTATCTCTATGACAGGGCCAACTGGGCTCCCGGAAATCCGCTGAATGTGCATTACTGGACGATTACTCCGCCGGAAAGTTCCCGAAGGTTGTCTCTGGACCTCAACCTTGAGAAGTTCGAGTCTCAGTTCACCGACCCGAAAGCCGAAGGTTGCGCGCAGTACATAGTCGAAGTCGATCTCTTCGGCCTCAGCGACTAGCGCCCCTCTGCCCGTCGCCGTCCTGCTTCCGTGGCGTCACTGCTGACGACCTCGCACCCTTCCCGTCAAGCCTTCCGCCGAGTAGTCATCATCATCGTCCGCGAAACCTCCCGGAAACGCTCCCGTCGCCGTCCAATTGCCCCGTTACGGCTCACCTGCAAGTCTCCGTGTCTGATATGATATAAATCCAGCCATGGAGGAACATGAAAATATAATTAAGAGAATACTTTCGAGGATAGATCTTTTTTCGAAGAAGGAGTGTGCCGGTGGCACATGACAGATGAAAAAAAAGAGAGATAGACCGGAAAGATTCCTTAAGATGATGCAGCTTGTTTTTTGAAGGTTACTAAGGTAGATTCCGTGAAAGGAAGTACCTTTGTAGTCATGGATAAGAGCACAGCACAAGCAATGCTCTACGAGCGCTACCTCGGTTTCATTCTTCCCGATGGTATGTTGGATTTTTCGAACTGGTCTGGATGGAGAGATGTTTCTCACGGCCATGGAGGCGAAGAAGGAAGTTGCGTACACCGGCATACTGCACATACATCTTATTGATGGAGAATTATCTAGGTAGCGCTATGGCCGGCGTCCGTTTGCGCCCCACCGGTGGCAAAAAGGATTAAAGGCACCGTGCTGACAATTGTGGGTGTTGGAAAAAGGGAAGTGCTTGTAGTTGATGCTAAAAATATTGAATATGAGGAAAATAGCCTTTTTGATGGCGCTGATGCTGTCCGTGTGTCCGCTCGGCGCCGGGATGTGGGTCTCTGCGCGGGAACTGACTCCGCGCTGGACTTTGGAATATTCACGGAAAGACACTTCGGCGCTTTTCATGGACATCTACTCTCCGGCGGAGGGGAGCGTGACGGAGATTGACGGCCGCAGGAAGCCGACGATCCTCTATGTGTTCGGAGGCGGGTTCATGGAAGGGAACAGGCGTGACGGGACGGCTATGGAGTGGTTCCGGGATCTGACCGATGATGGCTATGGGGTGGTGGCGATTGACTACCGCCTTGGCTTGAAGGGGGTCAGGGGCGTTACCGCCTCGGAGTTCGTCGTGCTGTTGGAAAGGGCTATAAACCTTGCGGTTGAGGATCTGTTCAGCGCGACATCCTATCTGATCGAGCATCAGGATGAGCTGGGCATAGATCCGTCCGCCCTTGTGGTCGCGGGATCCTCCGCCGGTGCGATAACCGCGTTGCAGGCTGAATATGAGATCTGTAACGGAACGCCCGTCGCGTCGGTGCTGCCGGAGGGCTTCAACTATGCCGGCGTGATGTCCTTCGCCGGAGCGCTGCTTGTCAAAGGAGGTGCTATTGAATATTCCCGAAAACCTTGTCCGACACTTTTGATGCACGGCACGAAGGATGACATCGTGCCTTATGAGGTTACCAGTTACGGCGGCTACTCGTTCCGTGGCTCGTCAGCCCTGGCCAAGGCGTTGTCTGACAACGGTTATGACTATCGCATCTACCGGTACCTTGGCAACAATCACACTGTCGCCGGCTTTATGCATTTCACTCTGGACATAGAAAGAGATTTCTTGGAGCGTAACGTGATGCAGGCTGTCCGTCTGAACGTTGACGCTCTGATAGAAGACCCGTCCCTGCCATATTACCCCTCAGGTAACAGCAATCTTTACGACATCAAGACCGATAGGGCAGGCTCAGCGACCAAAAGGGGCGCTCCTTTAGTCTCAGGTAACAGCAATCTTTACGACATCAAGACCGATTGACCAGACGCGAGATGGAGACGATGGGGAAGAGTCGTGAATCGCAACAGCCTGATTATCTGTGGACAAGACATCCGTCTTTGGTCGGCATGGACTAAAGGGAATCGTTTATGTTGCTCTTAATGAGAAGATTACTGCTCATCTGCTGATACAAAGCAGGTGAGCTCTAATGCTTTATTGATAAAGTTATTAGCGCATTTCCTTTGGACGCGGCTCCGCATTTTCTCGCTGTATTCAACCGAGTTCTGTCATGCTTCTAATGGCAGAAAAGTATTATTTATAGTTTTATACATAATGCACTAATGCTCAATTAATTACAAACTATAGTAAAAAATTGGATTAATAATATTATATTTTATTGTTTGTATATTGATTGAAAAGTATTATACACAACACTAAAAATAAAGCCAGATGAAGTCTTTCAGATTATCACTTCTCGCATCCTTTTCATTAATGGCTGTCTCGTTTCAGGCAAAGGCAGGGGAATGGATTCGGATCAATCAGGTCGGTTATCTTCCCGATGCCTCCAAAGTGGCGGTTTATGTCAGCAATGACGTGGAACCGCATGAAATCCCATCATTCTCCGTCGTGGACGCATCCACCGGAGAAACGGTGTATGCCTCAAGACCGGAGGATGTAAGGAACACAGGTGTGATGGGTGAACTCAAAACAACTGTAAGACTCGACTTTTCCGCGCTCACGGCGGAAGGCAACTATTTCATTGTGGCTGGCGGATTAAAATCCTCCGTGGTAAGGATCAGCGCTGGGGCCTATGACGGAGCCGCTGATTTTGTCCTGAACTATATGCGTCAGCAACGTTGTGGCTGGAATCCATTCATGAGGGACAGCTGCCACGTCAAGGACGGCTACATTCGCTATCATCCTACAAAGGAGGGGCAGTGGATAGACGTGCGCGGGGGATGGCATGACGCTTCGGACTGCCTTCAGTACACGACCACTTCGGCCAACGCCATCTATCAGATGATGTTTGCCTACCAGAGTAATCCGGAAGCTTTTGGGGACGAGTATCTTGCCGACGGTACTCCGGGCGGGAACGGCATCCCTGACATAATTGATGAGATCTACTGGGGCTTGGACTGGCTTGACAGGATGAATCCGGAGCCGGGTGAGTTCTACAACCAGATCGCGGATGACCGCGATCATGTAGGAATGCGTGAGCCTGCCAAGGACATCGCGGACTACGGGTGGGGCAAGAACAATGGTCGTCCGGTCTACTTTGTCAGCGGTGAGCCTCAGCAGAGGTACAATCGCACCAATGCAACCACAGGCATTTCCAGCACAGTGGGGAAGTTCGCGTCAGATTTCGCGCTTGGCTCGAAGATTCTGGCTCCGTTCTATCCTGAGTTCGCCGCAAGGATCGGGGCTAAGGCTGAGGGAGCCTATCAGCTTGGAATAGATAAGCCGGGAGTTTGCCAGACGGCGTCTGTGGTCTCTCCATACATCTATGAGGAGGACAACTGGGTTGATGACATGGAACTTGCCGCGGTGGAAATGTACCATAGCACAGGAGATGCGAAGTATCTCTCGCAGGCCATTGAATATGCCAGAAGGGAGCCGGTGACTCCGTGGATGGGAGCGGACAGCGCGAGACACTATCAGTGGTACCCGTTCATGAATATGGGACACTATCACCTTGCCAAAGATGGCAACGCCAGAGTCTCGGCGGAGTTTATCCGCAACCTCAGATCCGGAATCCAGAGGACATTCGAGAAGGCAGAAGGGACCCCTTTCCTTTATGGGATACCATCAATCTGGTGTTCCAATAATCTTACGACCGCAATGCTCACCCAGTGCATTCTCTATCGTCATCTTACTGGAGACGAGACCTACAAGGAGATGGAAGGCGCGCTCAGGGATTGGCTGTTGGGGTGCAACCCTTGGGGAGTCTGCATGATTGTTCAGATGCCCGGGGCTGAGGTCTATCCTACCCAGCCGCACTCGTTCATCGTCAATCTCAACCTTGGCAACACAAGTGGAGGACTTGTTGACGGACCTGTCTACAGCGCGATATTCTCCGGTTTAAAGGGCGTGAATATGGAAGGTGGGATCAACTATCTTGATGTCCAGCCCGGCACTATGGTCTACCATGACAGTACCCATGACTATTCAACGAACGAGCCTACTATGGACGGCACGGCGTCTCTGACATTCCCGTTCTCTGCCTATCAGATGGAGGGAGCCGCACTTAAGGGGGTAAGGAAGGATAAGAACGGTGTGGTCAGCAGAGTCAATGTCAACGAAAAGAAGGTCTATCTTGTCTTCACGGCGCATTACAGTTCGGATGACAAAGGACATTTTGAGAATTTTGACGGTGTGGTTCCCGTCCTGAACACCCTTAAGGCCAAAGGTGTGAAGGGCTCTTTCTTCCCGACCGGCGAGTGCTTCAGGCAACCAAGGTACAAGGCTCCGATCAAGAGAATCATCCGGGAAGGGCATTACCTTTCAGGCCATTCAGACAAGCATCTGCTTCTGTGTGAGGGTGGGGTCAGTCTTGTGTCCTCTGATTCCCTTGTCCGGGACATCCGCGGTATGGAGGCGGAGCTTGAGCGTTTCGGACTCAACAAAGACCGGTTCCGCTGGATGATACCTCCTTACGAGACCTGCGACGAGGCTTCCGCCTATGTTCTCAAAGGTTTGGGCTACAAACTGGTGAAGCCTACCTCAGGACTTGTCACGGGGCTTGACTGGGCCGCAGAGGGGGAGACCGCCTACAGAAGTGCAGGGTCGTTGGTTCAGAACATCTGGGACTTTGATGACAAATATGGTCTCAACGGGGCCGTCATCCTCGTCCATGCGATGAACTATCCTGGCAGGGCAAAGGAAGACCGGGTATATTCCCATCTCGGAGAAATCATTGACGGGCTTCGCGCGCGTGGATATTCCTTTGGTACATTCAAAGAACTCTAACGTTCAGACATTATGGCGGTAATAGCGATAGACCTTGGTGGTACAAAGGCGCTTGGGGCGGTCTTCGATGCTTCGGGCAAGATGTGCGCAAGGCAGGTTGAACTCCTTGACGGAGCGAAGGGTGATGCGGTAGGAGACATTGTCTTAGACCTCATCAAGGCTCTTTGCGGCTCCTGTCGGGGAGAAAGGGTCGAGGCGGTGGGAATATGTGTGCCAGGGATAGTCTTCTCTAAGCAGGATGTTGTCTGGGCCCCGAATATTCCCGGTTGGGAAAGATACCCGCTCAAAAAAAGGATCTCCGGTCTGGTCGGCCCTGACGTCAAGGTGGAGATTGAGAGCGACAGGACATGCTACATTCTTGGCGAGGTCTGGAAAGGAGCCGCCAAAGGATGCGGCAATGCCATCTACATCGCTGTCGGGACTGGTATCGGGGTCGGTATTCTGGTTGACGGCAGGGTGCTCCATGGCGCAGAGGACATCATCGGAGCCGCAGGCTGGATGGCTCTTCATTACCCTTACCAGCAGGAGTATATTCCTACCGGATGTTTTGAATATTATGCCTCAGGCAACGGCATCGCGACCCAGATTCACCGGGCGCTGCGCTGCAACCGCAACTACACCGGGTTGCTGAGCGGCAGACCTATAGATGAGATCACTTCCCATGACGTGTTTGACGCGTACCATAAAGGCGACCGTCTGGCCGCGAAAGTTCTTGACAAGGCTGTGGAGATGTGGGGAATGGCCGCCGCTAATCTGGTCAGCATCCTGAATCCTGAGAAAGTGATCTTCGGAGGAGGAGTCTTCGGACCTGCTGAGGAGTTTATCGGGAGGATTTACGATGAAGCCTGCAAGTGGGGGCAGCCTATAGCGATGGATCACGTGGAGTTCCGCGTCTCAGAGGTTCAGGGAGAAGCTGCTCTTTATGGTTCGGCCTATCTGGCTTTCAAGACTATAGGACAACAAGAGAAGTAGGAAGGCCATGCGTGGATATTCAACATCATCAGTTTTCGTCTCGGCTTGCGCCGGGATGGCGTTTTTCGGGGTGGCGATGCTTTCCCTGGCTCCGATTCTCGGACAGTTGAACGGCATTGTGGACGGAGCCAACGGCTTGCCGTCGACAATGTCTCTTGGAATCCTTTTGGGTACAATAGTGTTCGGTCCTGTGGTTGACCGTTTCGGCTACAAATGGCTTCTCGCGCTGAGTTCCGTCCTTGCTCTCGCGGGGCTTCAAGGCCTTGCGAACTTCAGGGAGATAGGAATGCTTCATCTTTCCATCTTCTGTCTCGGAATAGGCGGAGGCATACTCAACGGCGAGACCAATGCCCTTGTGTCAGACATCTATGACGATGACAAGAGGGGAGGACGCCTCGGTCTGCTCGGCGCGTTCTACTGCGTCGGAGCATTGCTGTGGACCTTGCTGAACTACTTCATCGTGGATTTCACAATCACTCTCAACGCAGTGTCGGCGGTGATGGCGGCGTTCATCGTCTTCTTCGTGTTTACCCGTTTCCCTGCCGCCAAGCCATCGGAGAACGTGTCGATGAGGAAGACAGCCGGGCTGCTGAGATACCCTGCTCTTATTCTCTTTGCGGTCATCCTTTTCTTTGAGAGCGGTTTTGAGGGAGCGCAGGGTAATTTCACGGTCTCGTACCTAAGTGACAAAGAAGGGATGAGCATGGCCTCCGCCACTCTTGCCATGACTTGGTTCACCGTCGGGATGTTGGCTGGTCGTCTGCCTCTTGGCTTCATCCTTGGAAAACTTGGAGCTATCGGAACCCTATATTCCTATCTGTCCGCCGCTCTTGCAGGAGTGATGCTGCTCCTTCTTTGCTCCGGGAGCGTTTTTGCGGCCTACCTTTCGATGATTCTGATCGGATTTGGAGTCGGCGCGACTTATCCTGTCATTCTCAACTACATCGGAGGAGCCTTCCGGGAGCTGTCCGGCACGGCGATCTCGATTGCGTTGTTCATTGCGCTGCTGGGGCAGTACACTTTCAACAAATTGACCGGAGCCGCTTTTGACGCCGGGCGCCAGATGCTCTTGCCTGTTCTTCTTGTCGTTGCGGTTGCATGCATGATGACGCTTGTCCCTTTGGCAGTCAAGGTCTCGTCGCGGATGAAAGGATGACACTTTTATGAATATTCAAACAACTCAATAGTTAAACTTTTTAATCTACAAACAATGTTAGCAAACGAATGGAAACAAAACGCCTTCGATGTCATGAATGAGATCGAGGCTACACAGATGGAACAAATCAAGAAAGTTGCCGAGGTGATGGCTGATTGCATCCAGTCAGGTCATCTTGTACACACTTTCGGCTGCGGTCATGCCAATCTTCCGATCGAGGAGATGTATCCGAGGATCGGTGGCATCGTAGGATTCCATCCTCTTTGCGAGCTCCCTTTGACATTCTTCACCCACATCGTAGGCGAGATGGGTATCAACCAGTTCCTGTGGCTTGAGAGAGAGGAAGGCTATGGCCAGGCGATAATGCAAAGCTGGAACTTCGACAAGAATGATCTTCTCTGGATCTTCTCGCACACCGGAGTGAACGCTGTCAACATTGATGTCGCCAATGAGGCTCACAAGCGTGGCATGAAGGTCATCGTCTGCGGATCGGCAGGCAGGACCGGTGACAAGAAACCTCGCCACTCAGGCGGAAAGAACCTTTTCCAGATCGCTGATTATGTGGTTGACACATGCTGCCCTCTTCAGGATGCGTCCGTGACTTTGAAGAATCACTTCGACAAGATCGGACCTCTTTCCACAATGGCTTCCATCACATGTGTCTGGATGATCATCACGACAGTCTGCGAGATTCTTGCGGACCGTGGAATGAAACTTCACATCAACCCGTCCCACAACATACCGGGCGACACCACCGCAAGGGAGCGTCTTGCCGAGTGTATCGCCGCCTATAAGGAAAGCGTGAAAGGCTGCTGATCAGGTTCGGAAAACACTGAAACTATTATTGAACTCTCCTCTGTCTGTCCTGTCGGAACCCGAGTATTCCGGAAGGCTCCCAGGGACAGGGATAGGGGAGTTTTATCTTTACCAATTATATTCAACCCAAAAACAGTTGTTATGCTACACACAGAAAAACGCTCGCTCATTCCTTGGACACTCAAGGTCTGCGCCGCTGTGCTGTCGCTTTTCGGGATGAGTGTCATCCCCATGGGCGCACAGTCTGTTCTGAGCGGTACCGTGGTCACAGCCTCGGACGGACAGCCTATTGTAGGAGCTTATGTCCTTGTAAAAGGTACCACTGTAGGAACCACTACGGAAGTTGACGGTACCTTCAGGATTGAAGCATCCTCCGGAACCATTCTGGAAGTCTCTCAGATGGGCTATGTCACACGTCAGGTGAAAGCTTCGGATGGGATCAGGATCGCTCTTGATGAAGACCAGCTTTGGCTGGATGACGTTGTTGTCGTCGGCTATGGCGTACAGAAAAAGAAGCTTGTCACAGGCTCCACCGTGCAGGTAAAGGGCGATGACATCGCCAAACTCAACACCGTGGATGTCCTTGGAGCGTTGCAGTCACAGTCTCCGGGAGTCAACATCGTCCAGAACAATGGCTTCCTTGGATCCGGCTTCAAGGTCAACATCCGTGGTCTTGGCACAATCGGTGATTCCGCGCCTCTTTATGTCGTTGATGGAGTTGCCAACGGCAGCATCTCCGCGCTCAATCCGTCCGACATTGAATCTGTTGATGTGCTGAAAGACGCCGCATCAGCCGCGATCTACGGAGCAAGGGCGGCAAACGGTGTCATCCTCATCACCACCAAGAAAGGAAAAGAGGGACAGGCTTCTGTCACCTATGATGGATACTACGGTCTCCAGAATCTTTATAAGATTCCTACTCTGTTGAACGCCAAAGAGTTCATGCAGATTCAGGATGAATCCAGAATCATGGACGGTCTTGCTCCTTACAATTGGGAGAACCACATCGGTCCACGTCTCTATAAGGCCATAAAGGATGGCTGGACAGGTACCAACTGGCTCAAGGAGATCATCAATGAGGACGCTCCTGTCCAGAATCATTCGGTTAATGTCACTGGCGGGTCGAAGACGGGTACATATTCATTAGGACTTGCCTACACGGGGCAGGACGCCACGATGGGCGTGCCTTCATCCATTCCTCACCTTGACCGCTATAACTTCAGGGTGAACTCTGAGAACACAGTCTTCAAAAAAGGTTCTTTGGATGTGTTGAAGGTCGGCCAGACCCTTAACTACCGCTACCAGAAAACCACAGGATCCTTCGCTACGGAGGGCATATACTGGAACGGAGTCCACAACATGCTTGTGATGAGTCCGCTTATGCCGGCCTATAACTCTGACGGAAGCTACTATGTCTTTGAAGACAGGGTGGCAGACAGCTACGTCTGGGACACCGCCAACGGTGCGGCGAAGAACCCGATCGCCTACATGGACTATACCTCCAACCAGAATGTGTCCAAGAGTCATTATCTTCAGGCCAGTGTCTATGCGGTTCTCCAGCCGATAGAAAGGCTCAACATCAAGAGTCAGTTCGGTTACATGATGAGCGCTTCAAGCTACCGCTCCTACATGCCGGAATATGACCTTGACGCCACTGCCAAGAGGGAGATGGATCAGGTCTCACAAAGCATGTCTCTGTCTAACCGCTGGTCTTGGGAAAACACGGCCAGTTACTCATTCAATATCAATGAGCATCAGATTGACGCCCTTGTGGGAAGCTCTCTGGAGAAGTGGGGCTACGGTGAGTCTCTCAGCGCAAGCAATGTGGATTCCAATTTCGGAGACCTTGAGCATGCTTATCTTTCAAATGTGTCCACTACACCTTCATCAATGTCGAGCATCAGCGGATCACCTTCCCAGAAGAACTCCATAGCATCCTTCTTCGCCCGCGCGAACTGGAACTGGAAGGAAAAGTACATGGCTTCGGCCACGATGCGCGTTGATGGATCATCCGTTTTCGCAAGAGGCTATCGTTGGGGCTATTTCCCTTCAGCATCAGCTGGTTGGGTCATCACCAACGAAGACTTCTTCAAGGGGCTTGGACTTGACAGTGTGCTGGACTTCCTCAAGCTTCGCACGTCTTGGGGACAGAATGGAAACTGCAATGTGACCGGTTTCCAATACCTTTCGCTTGTGACCTCGAACAACGGTTACGGTGGCTATGTCTTCGGTGATGTCATCGACAAGCGCGAAATAGGCTCCTATGCCTATAAACTGACCAACTCCGAACTGAAATGGGAAACATCAGAGCAAACCAACATCGGTTTCGATGCAAGACTGTTCGGGAATCGTCTCGGAGTGGAGTTTGACTGGTACAACAAACTTACAAAAGACTGGCTTGTGGTGGCTCCTGTGCTTTACTCCTATGGTGCCAACGCTCCATACGTCAATGGTGGAAATGTCAAGAACCAAGGTTTGGAATTCGGTCTGCACTGGAATGATAGCGTCGGAGAAGTGTTCTATGGCGTAAATCTGACCGGAGCGCACAATAAGAATAAAGTCACCAAGATCGCCAATGCCGATGGGATCATCCACGGAACGGGAAGTATTCCATGGGAAGGAGCCGAGGAACTCTATAGGGCAGAGGTAGGCATGCCTATCGGTTACTTCTACGGCTACAAGACTGCGGGAGTGTTCCAGAATCAGGCTGAGATTGATGCTTACAAGGGAGCTCTCCTGAACGGTGAAAACACAAACCCTGGCGATGTCATCTATGTTGATTCCAACAATGACGGAGTCATTGATGCAAATGACCGTACCATGATCGGAAACCCGCATCCGGACTTCACCCTTGGGCTTTCCTTCAATATTGAGTGGAAAGGAATAGATCTCTCAATCTCTGGTTTCGGATCGTTCGGACAGCAGATCTTCAAGTGCTACAGGGACTTCTCCTCATCACCTCTGAACAACTACACGACCGACATCCTGAAGAGATGGACGGGAGAGGGTTCTTCCAACAAGTATCCTCGCCTTGCCAGCTCTTCAAACAGCAACTGGAACAGGATCTCTTCTCTTTACATAGAAGATGGAGACTATTTCAAGGTGCAGAACATAACCCTCGGCTACGACATTGCCAAGGCGTTCAAGAAGTTCCCTCTCAAGACTTGCCGTGTCTATGTGACAGGACAGAATCTCTTTACATTCACTTCGTACTCCGGAATGGATCCGGAGATCGGCTACGGTGGTGGCAGCGGCTGGGCGCAAGGCATTGACTTGGGCTACTATCCAAGTGCCCGCACCATCCTTTTCGGAGTCAACCTCAAATTTTAGAAGGAGAAATGAATATGAAAAAGATCATAATCAATATTGTCCTTGCCGTGACCACGGTGTTTGCGCTGTCAGCGTGCGAGGACTTTCTCGACACCAAGAATCTTACCCAGAAGACAACCGAGAACTTCCCGGAGACAGAGAAAGACGCGCAGGAGATGGTCACCGCCATCTATGCCCATCTGCTTTTCGAGAGTCCTGAGACATCCTCTCAGTTCTATGTCGCCCAGCTTGCCGGAGACGATTGCCTTGGCGGGAACCTCTCGTACTCAGGGAACTGTGCCACGAACTTCCTCTTGTACAAGGACAATCTTAACGGGCTGCTTTCCTTGTGGGATCGCGACTACACTCTCATCAACAGGGCCAACAGCGCCCTCGCGTCATTCGGGAATGTGAAATCATGGTCATCCGAGGAGGAAATGAACCGCCTTATCGGCGAGACCTATTTCCTTCGCGCGTTTGCCTACAATGAGCTTGTGCAGATTTTCGGCGGTGTTCCGCTTAGGACCAACACCGAGACTGTCAACCTTCCGAGGGCAAGCGTGGAAGAAGTTTACACCGTCATCGAGAGCGATCTCCTCCAGGCCATAAGCTTGATGCCGGACAAAATCTACACCGCCGGCTCTCCGATGACCGGTCATGCCACCAAGTATGCGGCAGAGGCTATGTTGGCTCGTGTGTTCCTGTTCTACACCGGACGTTATGGGAAGGATACCCTTCCAGGCGGAACTACCAAGGCAGAGGTTGTCAAGCATCTTGAGGATTGCATCAATAATTCCGGCCATGATCTTGTGAAGGATCAGCGTGAGATCTGGGGGTACACCAACACGACGGTCAACAGCAACAATTCCGGCTACAGGTACCAGTACCCGATAGATCATGACCTGCACTGGGTCGGCAACAGCTGCGTGGAGACAGTGTTCGCCAACAAGCATAACCTCACGTCAAACTGGACCTACACATGGTTCTCCAACACCTGGTCCATGTTCTGCTCACCGTCAAACGACAACAGGGACATCAAGCAAAGCTATCCTTTCAGCTTCGGCTGGGGTGCAGGTCCGGTCTCTCCGAAAATGGTCGATGAGTGGAAGGATTGGGCCGCGAGGCAGTCTTACACAGATGGCTACACAGAGGATCCGCGTCTGACCGGTTCTATCTGGTCCTACACGGCGTACGATCCGAACAACAAGGGCAATGTCCTTCTTGACAGAAAACTCGACAAGGGAGAGCCTGACTATACCGTCTCCTATCGCTATTACGAGCAGACCGGCTACTTCCAGAAAAAGTACATCAATGTGGGTGCATGGGATGACGAGTCCAACTCTTTCAAGAACTCTTGGGCTCTTGTTGAGAATCCGGGTGTCACGGCCCAGACTTCCGCCCAGCTTGTGCAGACGACCGACCTCATCCACATCCGTTTCGCTGATGTGCTGCTGATGCACTCCGAACTTACCGAAACCGCTGACGGCATCAACAGGGTCAGAGAAAGAAGCCATCTGGCCCCGGTGTCCTACTCTCTGGAGAATCTCAAGAACGAGCGCCGTTGGGAACTTGCGTTCGAGTCTGTCCGTTGGTTTGACCTTCTCCGTTGGGCAGGTCCTTCTCTTGAGTCGGCCGGAAAGATCCTCAATGATCAGACAGGTTTCGACCTGATCAACGAAGGAATTGTCACCCCTATGGTGAGATACGATTACGCGGCACGTCTCAAACAGACCCAAGGTTACTGGCCTATCCCTCAGGATGAGATTGACATCGCGGGAGGAACCCTTGAGCAGAATCCGGGGTGGGATGCCTCAGCGGCATTTGTTGATTGGAACAATTTCAAATAGCAGATGAGAATATGAAAAAGATACGTATAATTACTGCCATAGCGCTTCTTGCCAGCATGGCGGCATGTAACCCGATAGAGGACAAGTCGTTGCGTGATGACTACATCACCAACGCCGGGACTCCTGTCACATCTGAGGAACTAACGTCCTATCTCCATGTGGATCAACCGTATCCGAACACGGAGACGGCTGTGGAAGGAGACCAGATCGTCTCCCTCAAGAATGATCGCCCTGAGATCGGAGGCGTGTGGCATGTCGTCACTTCCATGGGTGAGACCATCCTCAAGAGCGATAGTTGCACCTACACTTATGAGTCAAACGGTGAGTTCGAGGTGTACTATGTCGCCCTTTCCGCAGGAAAGATTGTCGAGTCGGCACATTTCCCGATCACTGTCACCAATGTCTTTGATCCGTGGGCCGGCTATCTGACCGGAGCAAAGGACAAGGCCGACAGGGGCGCGAAAAAGACTTGGGCCTGGAGAGAGGTCTCATGGGGCTCTGTCTGCAACATGGGAGCGCATGGTGGCTGGAAGTATGCTTCCGCCGGCTATACTCCCGAGTCCAACTTCTGCTGGTGGGGCAATGTCAAGATGAGCGATGTGTCCGCCGATGAGAAAATGGTTTTTGAATATGCGGGCAGCAAGATGACAACTTACAATGCTGACGGTTCAGTAAAAGCCACAGGAACATTCGGTTTCAACAAGGAAGTCCCTGAGGACGCGGTACTTGGCAGTCTGATCACCACTGCTCCTACCATCGGAGCAAGATTTGATGAGGTCGGGCAGGGACAGAACAACTCCTTCTACCTGCTGACTTTTGACAATGACTACATCACGATCTTCCATAAGACTCCATCCTCTGCCATGGCGGACTGGAGCGACTATGGTTGGTACGCTTATTTCAAGGCGGTGGAATAATAACGGCCATGTGTCTCCAAAGGACTGTGGGCCAGCCGGAAAACCGGTGGCCCCCTGGCCTTTGATATTCATAAAGTTTTTTCAGATGAAGATGCCCTCACATATTCATGCTCTAATGTTGGTGTTCGCTGGATTTGTCGCCTTTGGTTGCTCGCAAGGAACGACGATGACGATTGAAGGCAGCATTGACAGACGCTATGACGGTCAGACCATATTCCTTGTGCCACAGCCTTATCCCACTTTGGAAACGGTTGATTCCACCAAGGTAAGGAAGGGCAGGTTCCGTTTCACGGCGGATGCGTCCACGGTGAGGATGTGTGATGTCACCATCTCCAACAAAGCCCGCGCTCCGTTTGTCCAAAGGCTTCTTGTGGCGGTGGAGCCAGGCACGCTCAATGTGCGTCTGGACACTGTCAGCTCGGCCTGCGGAACACCTCTCAACGCTTTCCTGCAGTCCTGGAAGGAGGCACTTCAAAGGGGAGAGGATGTCGAGTCTGCCACCATGGACATCATACGGAATAACCCCAATCCGCTTGGGGGCTATCTGTATTACATGTACGACAGGGCGATGTCTGAATCACAGAAAAGAGAGTTGGACTCGTTGGGCATATACACTTTCCGTCCAGATGTCAGCAGATAGATCCACAAAAAGGCAGATAGCGCTTGCAGGAGCGGCTTTCATCGTGCTTTGGACCGTTCTCCAGATTCTTTGTCCCTATCATCTTGCCTTCAAGGAGCAGGCGGATTATTTTCTGCTTGACCGCACGTTTGTCCTGTCATTTCTCATGAAACCGGCTTTTCTGAGCGAGTTGGCAGGCGGCTGGCTGACGCAGTTCTACATGCTTGTGGGATTCGCTCCGGTGGTGCAGACTTTGTTGTGTGCCCTGCTGTGGGCAGGAATGTCCGTCTTCCTGAAAAGAGAAGGCGTGTCCTCACCGTACCTGGCCGCTTTGGTCCCTGCTTTGCTGGAAGGGGCTCTCTCATGCCTTTTCGAATATCCTGTCAGCATGACCATCGGCGCTGTTGTGTCCGCCTGGGCAGCCGTGGCCTGCCAGTCGTTCAAAGGGCGGTTGCAAAGGCCTCTTGAGCTTTTGATGCTTCTTCTTGGCTATCCGCTGATAGGATCCCCTGTCTTTCTCCTTTTGGTTCTGTTGCTTTACAAGAACCGCCGGAGTCCGGGCCATGTATTGCTCCTTGCCGTTTCCCTGACCGCTGAGATATTCCTTTTCAGGAATATCTACAGGCTGACATCCGCGCAGGCTTTTGTCTATCCGGTTGTTCCGGGCTATTATTTCGGGCGCGCGGCTCTCATTTTCCACGTTGAGGCCGGAACCCTGCTCGCAGCCCTCGCAGCCATGTCGTCAGACAAGTGGCTGAGACGTTTTTTGAGGATCATTTGCGGATTGATGGTCGTGCTCGCGTTCTGTCTCACTGTGAGGCCAAAGGAGGAATGGGACATCAAGATCAGTTCTCTGGCCTATTATGGAAAATGGGACAAAGTAAGTGAGATGGGAAAGACCAATCCGTACAAGAGTGTGACAGGATCATATTTCTACAATGTTTCCTCAAGCCGCAAAGGCACATTGCCGGAGGATATTCTGGAGGTCTATCAGCCATTGTGGAAAGGACTGTTTCTGGCTATCAATGAAAATTCCGGCTACAGAAGGGTCTTCGACAGTGTGGAGGCTCTGATGGTTTGTGGCGATTTCGCCCAGGCGCAGCACTCCGCTTTGCTTGGCATGACTTTCACTCCGAGACAACGCTCGTCCAGAATGCTCCGCAGACTTTGTGAGATCGCTATGGCGAACGGTGACTTTGCGGCCGCGGGGAAGTACGCGGACATGCTTCAAAAGACATCGCTTCACCGCGGCTGGGCCTCGTCTGTGCTTACAATGGTGGAATCATGCGAAAGACAGCCTGTCTATGGAAGCGCCGATGACATCCTTTTCAGTGCCAATGATTGGTTCGCATCCCTGCGCAATCTTGCGGAAGAGAATGACGCGGCTCTTGACAGGCTGTTGTGCCTTGACCTTCTTGTCAAGGACATAGCCTCTTTCAGAAAAGACTATGACACCTACTACAAGCCGAAGCACGCCTCTGCTCCGGCATTGTACCAGCAAGCTTTGATGATGACATTCGACGAGAATGTTTCTCCGTCAGAGCAACTCTCTGAATATGCCATATCCTCGGATGTGTCCGAAATGTGCCTTGAGTTCATTTCAAGACGCGAGGCAGGGGAGGTTTTGACCCCGGATTCAAGCTTCGGGAAGACATATTGGTACTACTATTATTTCGCTCAACCACAATGACAGGAAGAAACAAAATGATCATCGCTGCGGTCATGGCTGTGATGACTGTCTTCGGATGCCGTGAGTCAGATCACGCGGATCATCCTGACGGAATTGTGATGACGCCAGACTACAAGGATATTGTGATTCCGTTCAACATCGCTCCTTTGAACTTTTCCCTGGAGGGGGTAAAAGGCCAGGTTGAAGTCACGGTCTCCGGTCCACGGAGGGACTACATGTTCAAGGCCAGGGCTTCCAGAGTAGTGTTTCCGTTGAGAGAATGGCACACAATGCTTGGCTGCGAAAAGGGGAACAAGTTACGGGTTACTGTGACCCACGGCGGGACTTCCATTCAGGAGTTTTTCTGGGAGGTCTCTCCTGATCCTATTGATAAATATCTCAGTTACAGGTTGATTGAGCCTGCCTACGAAGTCTGGAACCTGCACTCGGTCGAGGAACGTGACCTTGAGGGCTACAAGGTCCGGATCCTCGGAGACAACAACACGACAGACCATTCGTGCATGAACTGTCACACATCGAACAAGGCTGATTCACCGGCCACGTTCTTCCATGTCAGGGGAAAGACAGGTGGTACTTTTTACGCGAAGGATGGGGCGCTCCGCAAATTGGACACGAAGACTGACAGCACTGCTGGAGCCGCTGTCTATGGAGAGATAGAAAAGTCGGGCCGTTTTGGAATATTCACAACGGCCCGGATAATGCCCATCCTGCATTCGGGACGGTTGGAGAGGCTTGAGGTGTTCGACACGTCCAGCGATCTGTTTGTTGTGGACTTTCAAGACAACACGGTCTCGGACAATCCTTCTGTCAGAGGAGATGAATTCCAGGAGACTTTTCCATGCTTTTCCCCGGACGGGAAAACAATCTGTTTCTGCCGGGCAAAGAGTCTTCCTCAGCCGGAAAGTACCAAAATGATGCGGTATGATCTTTACAGTGTGCCGTTTGACCCTGAAACCGGTGTGTTGTCGGACTCTCTGACTCTTGTTTTCGAAGCCTCGGCCCATGGAAAGTCGGTGAGTTTCCCGAAATTCTCGCCTGACGGCAAACGTGTCCTTTTCTGCGTGTCTGACTATGGCACTTTCCCTATCTGGCACACCGAGACCGATCTGTGGATGCTGGATCTCCAGACATCGGAGGTGGACACTCTGGCTGGTGTCAACGGAAGATACTCGGACTCTTATCATAGCTGGAGCTCTAACGGGAGATGGATTGTCTGGGCCTCCAAAAGGGATGACAGGGTCTATGGCAGGCCTTATTTCGCCCATGTGGACGAGAACGGTTCGGTCAGCAGGCCTTTTGTCCTTCCGCAGCGTGACCCGGCCTACTATCTGAGCCAGAACAAATCATTCAACATTCCGGAGATATACCCGATGCCTGAGACATATTCTCATAGCGACATATCCAGGAAGTATTTCAATACACTTCCGGAAAAGATGACCTATAAGAAGATGTTTTGAACAATATTCATTATTTTTATCAAAACGACTGATTATGCGAACAGTGAGACGTACTCTGATGATCTTGGCCGGCTGCTTGGCCATCGCCCTTTCATCCTGCGAAAAGGATGACTATAAAAAAGGCGGCCTTATTCCGGGCGGGGGAGAAAACACCCCTGTCCTCCTCGATAAGGTGCCTGGAAGAAATGTGGTGGCCTACTGTACCTACTATGGGAAATCCATTCCGGACGTGAATGCCGTGACGCAGATCAACTATGCTTTCGCGGAACTCTATGTCAAGGATGGAGAGTATAAAGGATTCAAGCTTCAGGGAGAAGAGTCCAGATTCCGGCAGATAGTTGATCTGAAGAAGAAATCGTCCGGTCTTAAAATACTTATCTCATTCTCTCATACGGTTGTCAATCCTGACAACGCTCAAGGTGGCGGCTTTTCAAAGATGTCTTCAACTGAGGCCGGGCGTAAGGCTTTCGCCAAGGATTGCCTTGCGTTCTGTCAGAAGTGGGGCATCGACGGAGTGGACATAGACTGGGAGATGCCGGGCGTCTCATGGAGCGGCCACGCCTGTGATCCGATGCATGACACGGAGAACTTCACTCTGCTGATGAGCCAGCTCAGGCAGACTCTCGGAAACCGCTATCTGGTGACCTATGCCGGCTATGTCAAGAACAAGGTGTCAGATGACGATGGCTCAGGCAGATATTTTGACCTCGTGGCACTCAAGGACATAGTTGACTATGTGTATGTGATGACCTACGACCTTGACGCGGCCCCTCATCACCATAGCGCCATTGACGATCCAAGAGCCTATTGGGACTGGAAAAGAACTTTTGAGGAATATGCAAAAGCAGGCTTCCCGAAGGAGAAGATGATTTTCGGAGTCCCTTTCTATGCCCGGCACTCTTTCTCTGAGAATCCTACGGCGATCGACTACAAGAAAATTCTGACACTGGATGAGTCGTTGTACAAAATTGACAATTGGGATGACAAGGCTGGGTGTCCGTACATCTCGGTGAAAGCCTCCGGCACTTTCTATGCCGGTTATGACAATGCCAGAAGCATTGCGGTCAAGGCTGAATGGGCGATGACCAGAGGTATGTCGGGACTGATGTGCTGGGACTACGATGCGGACGACGCGTCGGGCACCCTCAGGACGGCTCTTTGGAACGGAGTCATGGACAAAAGATATTAACGGAATGAACAATAAGACAATAAAGATCATCGGTGGAAAGGTCTTCACCCCATCTGGAGCGAGGAAAGCCACGGTCATCATCAAGGATGGCTTGATCTCAGAGATAACCGGGGATTCAGTCGAGATCCCTGACGCGGAGGTCATTGACGCCAAAGGAATGAATGTGGTACCCGGAGGGATTGACATCCACATTCACGGAGGCGGCGGGCATGAATTCATAGAAGGCACAGAAGAAGCGTTCAGAACAGCCGTCGAGGCCCATGCCTATTACGGGATGACCTCCATCCTTCCGACTTTGCCGGCCTGCCCTGCCAGTACGATGACTGAATCCGTAAGAATCTGTGAAAAACTCATGTCCGATCCGGATTCACCTATTCTCGGACTGCATTTTGAAGGCCCGTACCTCAATCCGAAAAAGGTCGGAGCCATTATTCCTGAATATGTCACCCCGCCGATCAGAGGAGATTACGAATCAATACTTGACGGCACCAAGATTGTCCGCCGTTGGGACGCCGCCCCGGAACTCCCGGGGGTGGAGGAGTTCGGACGCTCCTTGGTGAATCATGGAGTGCTTGCCTCGATCGCCCACACAGTGGCTGAGTTTCCTGATGTGAGGAAAGCGTTCGACGCAGGATTCACGCACGCCACTCATTTCTACAACGCCATGACAAGTGTGCACAACGTCAGGGAGTACAAGCATGAGGGTACAGTGGAGAGCGTCTATTCCATCCCGGAGATGACAGTTGAGGTCATCGCTGACGGCAAGCATATTCCTCCAGTGATCCTCCGTTTGATCTGGATGATCAAAGGAGCGGACAGAACGGCCCTTGTCACAGACGCTTTGGGGTGTTCCGCGGGAGGTTCGGACCGCATTTTTGATCCAAGGGTCGTGATTCATGACGGGGTTTGCAAACTGTCCGACCATTCCGCCCTGGCTGGAAGCATCGCTACGATGGATCGTCTGGTCGGAACGGCTGTCGAGGCTGGAATCCCGTTCGGTGACGCTGTACGGATGTCATCTGAAACCCCGGCGCGTATTATCGGCGCCAATGACCGTAAAGGCTCCCTTGAGAAAGGCAAGGATGCCGACATCGTGTTCTATGACAACGACATCGAATTGAAGTTCGTGATGAGAAAGGGTCAGGTACTGAGAAACGATTTGTGATTATTCTGATAAAATATTCATTATAATGAGGAAGAGATATAATATCATGCTAATGTCTTGCCTTGCTTTTCTGGCCACCGTTCCGTGTCAAGGCCTGTCAAAGAAAGAGAGGGTGGTCAAAAAACAGATTCGCCCGATCATCGAAGCCATGAGCGTGCGGGATAAGGTCGCACAGCTTGTTTTCGTTGATGTTTATCCGGGAGGAGATTCCGCTTTTCAGGCCAAGGCTGACAGCATAATCGCGAAGGAGCAGGTCGGAGGCATCATCCTCATGGAAGGGAACATTGCCCGGACGGCCGAGACTTGCAACCGTTCGCAAAGTCTGGTGAAGGTTCCGCTGGCTGTCACCATTGACGGAGAGTTCGGCCTGGGAATGCGGATCAGTGAATTTCGTAAATATCCCCGTCAAGGTGTTCTGGCCGGGCTTCCTGATGACGGGTTGATGTACGAGATGGGGAGGCAGATCGCCAGGGACATGCGCTCCATGAAGATCGACGTGAACTTTGCTCCGGTTGTGGATGTGAACCTTCATCCTGACGTGAACACCATCAAGGACAGGAGCTTCGGTCCGGACAAGAACCTTGTGGCTGACTACGGATCAGCTGTTATGCGAGGGATGCAGGATGGCGGTGTCGTGGCATGTGCCAAGCATTTCCCCGGCCACGGAGACACAGAGGTTGACTCACACAAAGCCTTGCCTGTTCTGAAGTTCCCGAAGGAGAGATTGGATTCTGTAGAGCTTTATCCTTTCAGGAGGCTGATAAAGGACGGGGTTGAAATGGTTATGGTCGGACATCTTCTTGTCCCTGTGCTTGACACCCTTCCAGCTTCGGTCTCAAAGGTGGTCGTGACAGATCTCCTCAGAAAGAAAATGAAATTCAGAGGGTTGATAATCACTGACGCGCTTGGTATGGAGGGGGTTTTGGAGCCGTTCGGCGGATCAGGTGCGAAAGCCACGCTCGCTGCCTATAAGGCTGGGGTGGATATCCTCTTGATGCCGGATAATGTTTCGGAAAGTATAGATCTCATAGTGGACTACATAGGTGATGACCGCAGGAGACTCAAGGACTTGGATGCAAGAGTCTCAAGAGTGTTGGCTCTGAAAGGGAAATGTGGAAAGTTGACCGGAAGGGATGACTTGAGTGTCGATCCGGCTGCCGTGGACACTAAAGGCACCGATGCCCTCATCACCACAATAGAGGAAACGCTGGCCGCAGGAAGATGACCCTACACGCTGATGCGGTTCTTTTTGTACAGGTTCCGGTACTCTTGAGGAGTCTTTCCCATCCTTGACTTGAATATCCTGTTGAAGTTCGACAGGTTGTTGAATCCGCATGCCTTGCAGATATCAGCGATCCTGTCGGACGTGTCAACAAGACTTCTGGCGGCACTTTGGCACTTTAGGTCAATCAGGTACGAAGATAGCGTCATCCCGGATCTCTGCTTGAAGAGCCGTGCGATGCTTGTTGTGCTCAATCCTGTCAGTTCAGACAGTTGCGAAAGGCGGATGTTCTTGGAGTAGTTCAGCTTGAGGTATTCCTTGATGAAACCAATCTTGTCTGGATTAGCCCCGTGTTCCGGCTCCGTTGACGATTTGGATGTCAACAGCCTGTAGTCGGATTTGGAAAGCGTGTGTAGGATTCTCTCAAAGATAAGGAACTGCTCAAAACTGCTTTTCTCGCTCGAAATGCTGTCCAAGAGAGTGTAAACTTTGAGAATGGCGGACATCCCGAAGGTGATTCCGTGTCTGGAGTCCTTAATCATTTCCTTGATGGAAGCGAACTGCTTTTTCTCAATGAGATTTCCGTCGAACAAGTTCGCCGGAAAATGTATGGTTATTTCGCGGACATCCTCCGATGAACATTCTCCCTGTTCCCAGGCGTGCTCGATGTCCTCCCCGATGAGGGCGATCTCGTAGTCGCCGATTTCCTCACTACTGTCCCCGACAACCCTCCGTACCCCTTTTCCGTTTTGTATAAAGTTGAGTTCCACCGCTTTATGGCGATGCAACGGGTAGGTGAATCTTCTTTTGTGCCTTTCGACTATTCTAAAACAATCCTCAGAGGAGAATTCCGGTTTGACGGTTATGATTTCTGACATCCTTATTAAATTTGCTGATAAATAATATCTTCAATAAACTTGCGAATTTACAAATTAATCTGTTTCTCTGAAAATCTGGATTGACACGAATGATCGGTGGTTTCGTCTGCGGTTCTGTCTGTGGTTTCGTTTGTGGTTCTGTCGGTGGTTTCGTCTGCGGTTCTGTTTGCGGTTTCGTCTGTGGTTCTGTTTGCGGTTTCGTCGAACGTAAAGTTATAAACTATTTCTGAATATGTCGGCATTATTTACGCTTCGAACCTCCCCGAAAGGGTAGCCGTGGAACGCAATGACTTGATTCTCTGTAAATAAGACATTCTTCTTTAGATGGTATGAACTAAAGGATATTGCCTATCTTGCTCTTTATGAGGACATTACAACTCACTTGCTGATGCTGGGCTCGGGTGGATGTTAATGCATTGTTCATGAGTATCTTAACGCAGTCTCTTGGGTGGAATCCAACTGAAGGAAAAGTGCTATGATATTCATAGGCAACGGTTTGCACTCCTCGTCGTGATTATAGATGACCCTTGCCGCAAGAGGCAACCGCCGGACTCCTCGATTGATGAAAGTGGCCTGAAATGTTACTTAAGAATTCAACTTTCGCAAGTAGGCAATTACCTGCTGTAAAGTACATTATCTCACGTTCGAAG
>OHVB01000211.1_pt1 | contig 24312 bp, 26 predicted proteins | sample 1579331 | NCBI WGS metagenome assembly OHVB01 (sample SAMEA3882503, study PRJEB24775) | human gut metagenome | biome: human-associated habitat; feature: intestine environment; material: feces | place: Netherlands | collected 2009/2010
AGCAGGTTAACCTTGTCATTGCTCTACTACGACAAGGTTAACCTGCTTTCACCGGACTTTGTCAGTGAAAATGGCTACCGCAATTATTCTATCCAGCAATTTCTGGATTTGGAGATAATCGTCAACCTGCGTGCGCTGGATATCAGCATCGCCAATATCAAAAAATATCTGGAGAACCGCAGCAAGGAGCATTTTCTGCAGCTGCTGCAGGAAAAAACAGCGGAATGTCAGGCAATCATCCACAACAATCAGGAAATCTGCGACACCATCGAGCGCATTAAGGACGATATGCACGTCAAGGAGCTTAATACATGTCGCCACCTGACGCTCAGCTGGCAAAATGACCGTCTGCTGCGTCTGACGCCGCTTGCGGAAAGTGACGACGGCAAAAGCCGTATTACTAAGTTTGCCCGCCATGGGCAAAGACGCGCGCATCACAAGGGAGCCTTGCCTAATCATGCAGGCTGGGTTTTAGACCAGGAAAGCTTTTTTAAAAAGCATGAATTTCAACGTTCACAGGTATATTTTTCCTGCGTCACCAGCGCCACCAAGCATCGGCAGTCCATCAAAATGACGCTGCCCGCAGGCCTGTATCTGGAAATTATTTTTTCCGGCACCTTCTGCGAAAACGCCGCCAAGCTGTCCAAACGTATAGAACACTTTCTGCAGACCAATGATTTGGAGCCTGTCGGCAATATTTATATCCTGCCTTTGGAAAATCATTGGTTCTCCTGCGACTGCGAGCAATACGTCAACAAAATCTTTCTGAAGGTTGAGGATAAAGATACTTCCTCTCTGACGTAAAAATTCTCCCGCGTTATGCTTAAAACTACACCTTTACGTACAATGTCTAAGATAGCCTTTACTAAGTCCGCTCCATGTGAGCGGACTCTTTGCATGCAAAAAACGCTAAAGACTTTCGCATGCCTTTAGCGTTTTTTGTTTACGTTCTTCAATTAAGCGCCTCCGCCGCAGCCTCACAGCTGCAGCTGACTCAAAAAGTTTAAGCTGTTCAACGGCTTATCTGTCTGAAAGAAGATAAACTTGAAGAGAATTTTTTCCAGCTCCATGAGCGCACCGCCTCGCACCCTAAAGGGCGCCGGCTGCTCGTAATCGAGCTGCGCCAGCCACTGCCACAGCTCGCGTGCTTCCGCACTGCACGGCTCCAACCCGTCACCGTTATAGCTGCTTTTGCAGCTGCTGCAGATAAGACCGCCCTGCAGCGGACTGAACCACGCATCCTCCTGCGCCGTTACCACCTCACCGCAATGCACGCAATGCGTAAGCTGCGGCGCAAAGCCTGTAGCCGCCAGTAATTTAATTGCGTAGGACAAAACAACAAGACGCGGATTACGCTGCAGCAGCGCCGCCAACGCAGCACCGAGCATTTCATAAAGCTCCGGCTGCGGCACCCTGTCCTCCGTCAGCACGGCAGTCAGCTCCGACGCCACCGCCGCATAAGCCATCTGATGCATATCCATAGACTTGGGCATCTGCAAAAGCTCACAGCTGCGCAGCTTGTCTATCTTCTGCCCCTGCTGCACCTCAATATGCAGATTGGCAAAGGGCTGCAGCAATCTGCCATGTATATTTTTTTCATAGCGGGCACCATAGGCGATAAAGCGCAGCTTGCCATGCTCCTTCGTAAAGCAGACCGCATATTTATCAGCCGTCTGCCAGTTTTTTACATGTAAAACAAGCGCATCATCTGCCAAAAGCTCCCTTTGCGACTCACTCATCCTGTTGTTCTTCCTTCTGCTTTTGCTCCTGCGGCAGCTTCGTAGCCAGCACGCGCACTACACGAAAGCCCTCCGTGCGCAGCACCTTAAAGCTATAGCCGGAAATTTCCACAGCATCGCCAATCTCAGGCTTGCGCCCAAGCAAACCGAATACATAACCGCCGATGGTATCCTCCTCAGGATCATCAAATACAATCGGCAGCTGCTCTGCCACATCGTCCAGCAGCACCATGCCGTCAAATTCAATCCTTCCATCGGGAAGCTGCAACACGTCCGGCGGCTCCTGCGCTTCATGCTCGTCCTGAATATCACCGACGATTTCCTCTACGAGGTCCTCCATCGTAATCAGGCCTGCAGTACCACCGTACTCATCTGCCACAAGCACCATCTGCACATGACGTTGCTGCATCAGGTGCAAGGCCTTCGGCACCGGCATAGCCTCCGGAATAACGACAATCGGACGCATCAGACGGCGCAGGTCAAATGTAGTCTGCCCCGGCTTAATCTTCAGCAGGTCGCGCACATGCAGCGTACCCACCACCTGATCCTTGTCCTCCATGCAGAGCGGATAGCGCGTATGATGACTGCTGCGCACAACAGCCATATTTTCTACCAGCGTATCATCCAAAAACAGGCATACCATATCCTGTCTTGGCACCATGACCTCGCGCGCCACACGGTCGGCAAAGTCAAAAACATTACCGATCATGCTGCCCTCGACATGGTCAATCTGGCCGTGGCGTTCGCTGGCACTCACCAGCTGGCGCAGCTCGTCCTCACTGCTGGCGCTGCCCTCCTTGTGCCAGGTACCGGTTTTCAAGTAATACCAGGCAAGCGGCAGCCTATGCCAGAAATCAATCAGTTTCCGAAAAAAGTTGATAAGTCCTCACTCCTTGTAGCCAAGCTGCTTCAAGGCTTTATCCTTGTTACGCCAGTCAGCCTTAACCTTAACCCATAAATCCAAAAAGACCTTGCAGTACAGCAGGTTTTCGATATCAGCACGCGCCTGTTGGCCGATTTTCTTCAGCAGGCTGCCCTTAGCGCCGATAACAATGCCCTTTTGCGATTCACGCTCTACAAAAATTGTTGCTCTGATATAAACGTTTTCTTCGTCGCGCTCCTTGAATTCGTCCACCTCAACCGCTACGGAATGGGGAATTTCATCACGCGTCAGGCGCAATACCTTCTCACGGATCATTTCAGCGGCAATCACGCGCTCCGGCTGGTCGGTAATCATATCCTCCGGGAAGTACGCCGGTCCCTCCGGCAGATGCTTAGTGATTTCCTGCACCAGTCCGGGGAATTCGCTGTCATTCAATGCGGAAACAGGTACAATCGCCGCAAATTTATACAGCTTATTATACCCTTCCATAATCTGGAACAGCTTTTGCTTATCTGCCAGCTTGTCAATTTTATTTACTACCAAAATTACCGGTGTTTTTACCTTCTGCAGCAGGTTCAGGATATAATCCTCGCCTGCGCCGCGTTTTTCGGTTGCATCCACTACAAAGAGGACAACGTCAACCTCCTGCAGGGTGCTTTCAGCCGTGCGTACCATGTATTCGCCCAGCTTGTGCTGCGGCTTATGAATGCCCGGTGTATCAAGAAACATAATCTGTGCGTTATCAGTATTCATAATGCACATAATCTTATTGCGTGTAGTCTGCGGTCTGTCGGACATGATGGCGATTTTCTCACCGATCAGACTGTTTGTCAAAGTGGATTTGCCCACGTTCGGGCGGCCCACTATAGCCACAAAGCCGGCATAATGTTTAGCTTCTTCGTTGTTTACCTTCTTTATCTTAATCAGCTCCTGTTATTATAATTCAAAACCATACGGCAGCAGTTCTTCTACCGTGGTAATTTTAAAGTCACCCTTCATATTTGCCAAAATCACGGTCTGGATACCAAACTCGCGCATTACCTGTCTGCAGGCACCGCAGGGAGAAACGGGGCCGGAGGTATCTGCAACTACGCACAGCTCTGTCATCTCACGCTCACCAGCGCAGGCAGCGTGGAAGATTGCGTTACGCTCGCCGCAGACACAAAGTCCATAGGAAGCGTTTTCCACATTACAGCCACCGTAGATTTTTCCGTTGGCACAGCGCACAGCCGCACCTACAGCAAAGTTGGAATAAGGAATGTAAGTATTCTTACGGGCAGCAACTGCTGCATCGTACAATTCGCGCCAAGCCGGGGATAATTCATTCAGTTTTACGTCTTTCATGGAAAGCACCTCCTATGTTTTTTACAGGTTAGTTATAAATAATTGTGCATTAAGCATCAATGAATGCCTGTGGGATGGTCAAAATATTCTTCTGAAAGGTTAATCGCACGCAGAGCTTCCTCCTCTTTCGCACGCATTTCAGCCTTATCCTCATCCGTCATATGGTCATAGCCCAGCAAATGGAACATGCCGTGTACTGCCAGATACGTCATTTCGCGCTCCAGGCCGTGCCCGTATTCCTCTGCCTGACGCAGTGCTGTTTCCGCCGAAATGATGATATCACCGAAAAGATGCTCCTCCGGTCCGCCGATCAGCTCCGGCTCATCTTCATCCTCGCAGTCCTCGTCCAGCGCAAAGCTCAAAACGTCGGTAGGCTTATCCATACCGCGATACTCACGGTTCAGCGCATGGATTTCCTCATCGTCGACAATAGTTACATCAACTTCGGACTCCTCCGGCAGCTCATTCAAGCGTGCTACTGCCTGCAAGCCCTCCTGCAGGCGCTCCAGCACCTGCGCGGAAAGCTCTAGCTTCTGCTGGTCATTTTCCAAATTAATTATCATGCTTGTTTTTCTCCGTTATATTTTTCTTTTTGTTTTTCAAAGCGTTCATAAGCCTTGATGATGGAACCCACGATTTCGTGGCGCACAACATCCTGCTCGCTGAACTTTATTACGCCGATTCCCGGAACATTTCCCAAAATACGCGCAGCGTCCTTCAGGCCGCTGTTCTTGCCGCCCGGCAAATCTATTTGCGTGATATCGCCGGTAATAACCATCTTACTGCCAAAGCCAAAGCGCGTCAGGAACATTTTCATCTGCTCCGGTGTAGTATTCTGCGCCTCGTCCAAAATGATGAAGGCGTCATTCAGCGTGCGTCCGCGCATGTATGCCAGCGGTGCAACCTCAATCGTACCCTTGGTAAGATACTTTTGGAAGGTTTCCGTGCCCAGCATATCATACAGGCCGTCATAAAGAGGACGCAGATACGGGTCTACCTTATCCTGCATATCACCCGGCAAAAAACCCAGCTTTTCGCCTGCTTCTACCGCAGGACGCGTCAAGATAATACGCTCTACCTCTTTTTTCTTCAGCGCCGCTACTGCCAGCGCCACTGCCAGGTAGGTTTTACCTGTGCCTGCAGGTCCGATGCCCAAGGTTATATAGTTATGGCGGATGGTTTCCACATACTGCCACTGTCCCAGGGTTTTAGCCTTTACCTGACGACCGCGGTTGTTGACGATAATCGTATCAGCGTACATGCGATGCAGACTTTCCAAATTTCCCGCCTTCACCATATACATGCTGTAACGCACATCATGCGTTGTCAGCGGCAGTCCCTGACGATACAAAAACAGCAGCTCCTGCAGCAGCTGTTCCAGCTGTGCGACCTCTTCAGCGCGTCCGCTCATGGTAATTTGATTGCCGCGCGCTACAATTGTACAGTCAAAAGCACTGCGGATTATACGCAGAAACTCATCGTTACGTCCGCAAATGCCAACCATTTCCTGCTGGTCAACAGTTTCCAGTATACCTTGCATTTTTTCTTCTTCACTAGCCAAGCAATTTCCTCCTACCTGTTTTAAAAGGGGTGTTAACGTTTTTCTATCGTAACCTTCTTAATGATTACAGGCTCCAACGGTTTATCATTGGAATCTGTTGCTGTTTTGCCGATTTTATAAACAACATCCATGCCCTTGCTTACCTTGCCGAAAACAGCGTGCTTACCGTCAAGCCATTTAGTTTCACGCAGGGTGATAAAGAACTGGCTGCCGCCGGTATTCGGGCCGCGGTTTGCCATGGAAATTACACCGGGGCCGTCATGCAGCAGCTTACTGCTGAACTCATCCTTAATAGTATAGCCGGGACCACCGGTACCGTTGCCGGCAGGGTCACCGCCTTGAATCATAAAGTTATCGATTACACGGTGAAAAACAAGACCGTTATAAAAGCCCTTTTCTGCCAGCGTAATAAAATTCTTCGACGTTTCCGGTGCATAGTCTGTTGCCAGCTTCACCTCAAAATCGCCCATGCTCGTGTTGAAAACCGCTGTCGCAGGCTCTGCCTTCGGTGCCTGCTCCTGTTTTTCCTGACCGCAGGCTGTAATCCCCAGTGCGCACACCAGCATCAGGCAGATTATTAACAATTTCTTCATGCTCTTTCCTCCAATAGAAAAGGATACAATTTCTCAAGTATATTATACAACTAACAAGCGCCGCATTTCAAGCGTTTGCCCAGCCAATCGCTCAGCAACGCGCCTGCTTCGTCACTGTATTCCGTAAAGCTGTGGTCGCCGCCTTCAAAGATATGCAGCTCAGCCGCATTGCCGATGGCTGCGGCGTTGCGCTGCGCCTGCTCCGCCAGCACCACCTCATCCGCACTGCAGTGCAGCAAAAGTACAGGCAAAGGCTGCGCTTTTTGCAGCAATGCAGGCAAATCGTATTGGTCAAAATCCGTAAGGAAATCCGGTGTCAGGGCGCATTCGCCGCGTTCATCGTTAAAGTGCAGCGTTTCGCCGCTGTCCAGACGACGATATTCGTCCTCTGTCATCACATAGCGGAAGGTAAAGCGCAGATTATTTGGCGTTGCCCACAGAATCAGGCCGGCAAGAGCTCCGTCCTGCGCCGCCGTTATGATGGAAGCTGCACCGCCCAAGCTGCGTCCCAAAAGAAACAGCTTACAGCCGGGCTGTCTGCGGCGTACCTCCGCCAGTACGGTGCGCAGCTCCTCCACCTGACGCGAAATTATCTGCGTACCCGTAAAGTTAAAGCGCACTACGGCAGCGTGTGCAGCAGCCTGCTGCGCCACTCCTGCAGCGCGTCCGCCGCTGTCACGGCTGCCGCGGAAGCCGTGCGCCATAACGAGTACAGCATTATTCTCACTGCGATTCGGTTCTACAACACATTCTATTTCCCCTAACGGGCCTTGAAATGTAAAGGTATCCTTCAGCATCTTCACTCACTCTTTTCGTAAAATTTTAACGCTTTACCTGAAGCATTCAGCGACTCGCTGCATAACGCTTTTTTTACGTATCACCTTAATCTTCTAAGTTCACGTTCAACCATAAGTCTTTTTCACGCGCATCACTTAAGCGTTTTTATTGTCAGACATTCTGTACAGGCACACTCCCATGCGTCCTGTTTTTCCCTGCTCTGCACGGTAGGAGCAGAACATTTCATGGTTATGCTCCGTGCAGACGCCGGCAGTAAGAATATTTTCCGCCTTAAGGCCGGCGTTAAGCAGAACCTCGCGGTTATAGCCCCACAAATCCAGCAGATACTTACCGGGCATTGCAGCTCTGGGAGCAAAGAACTGCTCGTAGCCTGCAGCCTTGCCGCGCACAAAATCGTCTACCTCGTAGCAGCATTGGCCGATAGAAGGACCGATAGCAGCAACGATATCTTCGGGACGGGAGCCGAAGGATTGCTGCATAGCTTCTACAGTTTTGCGCCCAATCTGTGCTACCGTACCACGCCAGCCTGCGTGCGCCACAGCGCACACGCCTTGGCGCTCGTCGGCGAAAAGCAGCGGCACGCAGTCCGCAAAGAACAGCAGCAGCGGTACATTCGCCAGATTCGTAACCAAAGCATCCGTATCCTTAATCGTATCAGCAAGCGTAGTAGCACCGGCGCCAACCAAGGCTTCATCTACCACCGCAACGTTGCTGCCATGCACCTGCTCGCAGGTAGTAAATTTTGATGCGTCCAAACCTAAAGCCTGTGCAAACAGGCGACGGTTCTGTAATACAAGCTCTGCATCGTCACCCACATGCAAGGCCAGGTTCAAAGTCCTCGGTACAAGATTGCTTTCCCCATGCAAACGACAGCTGCAGGCATTACCGAAGCCTGCCTGCGACAAACGAGGGAACATTCCCCACCAGATATTATTTTTCTGCGTAATGATAAAATCCTGCATCAAAACCGCTCCTTTTATCTCTAATACCAAAAGAGACGGCTAATGCCGTCTCCCTTTGCAAGTGCCTGCGGCACCTTTTTGCTATTTACTTTTGATATGCTGGCATACCTTCCGGTATATCCAGCACTACGGTGATAATCACCGTGCTGTCGGTAGCCTTAGCTGCGGTGTCCATAAACACAACCTTGGCACCATTATCCAGATAATAATTAACCTCTTTCACAGCTCCGTTATTGTTATTGGAAAACGTAAAGAGTCTTTCCTTAGCCAATGCCGAGCCACTGAAGCCGGCCACCAGCATAAGAGCCGTTAAAGTAAGCAGTAAATACTTTTTCATATTCCGCACCTCTATTTTGCGTCTTTAGATTTCTGCATGATGCGTTCCAGCTCCTGCATAAAGTTGCGCACATCGGCGAACTGACGATATACGGAAGCAAAGCGTACATAAGCAATCTGATCCGTCTGCTCCAAATACTTCATAACCAGCTCACCGATCTGGGCGCTGGGAATTTCCGCATCCGCACTCATTCGCAGCTCACGCTCGATGCTGTCGGCAATCTCTTTAATCTTTTCATAAGGAACCGGGCGTTTCTCACAAGCCTTCAAAAGACCTGCCAGCAGCTTTTTACCGTCAAAAAGCTCGCGACGGCCATCCTTCTTGCTGACAACAAGCGGAGTTTCCTCATATTTTTCATATGTAGTAAAGCGTTTGCCGCAATTAGGGCACTCACGTCTGCGACGGATAGAACAGCCTTCCTCTACAGCACGGCTGTCGATAACACGGCTGTCTCTGTGGGAGCAAAACGGGCACTTCATATTACTGCCTTCCTTTCAATCAGTGACGCAGCCATGGCGGAATTTCGTTCGGATCGGAGAAATTCTTGATAACACCGCTGTTGTTGCGGTTGATAGATGCCGGACCGCCAACTGTATTTTTGGTAACAGGAGATTTTTTCTCAAAGCCTGTTGCGATAACCGTAACACGGATTTCGTCATTAAGGCTTTCATCAATAACAGCGCCGAAAATAACCACTGCATTGGGATCAGCTGCTTCATTGACAATATTGGCAGCTTCGTTAACGTCAAAGAGGGACAGCTCCTTGCCGCCGATAACGTTAATCAGTACGCCGCGGGCACCGTCGATAGATGCCTCCAACAACGGACTCTTGATTGCAGCTTCGGCTGCAGCCTTGCCGCCGCCTTCGCCCTTAGCGGTACCAACGCCCATCAAAGCGCTGCCTGCATTGGACATAACAGTCTTGACATCGGCGAAGTCAACGTTAATAAGACCGGGAACAGCAATCAGGTTGGAAATGCCCTGAACGCCCTGACGCAATACGTCATCGGCCTTTTTAAATGCTTCCAGCATGGAAGTACGTTTTTCGATAATCTGCAGCAAACGGTCGTTAGGAATAGTTACCAGGGTATCAACCTTTTCCTTCAGGTTGACAATGCCTGCCTCAGCCTGCTTCATGCGGCGAGGACCTTCAAAGCCAAAGGGTTTGGTTACAACGCCGACAGTCAGCGCACCGATTTCTTTGGCACATTCCGCAACAACGTGCGCAGCACCGGTACCGGTACCACCGCCCATACCTGCGGTAACAAATACCATATCTGCACCCTTCAGGGATTCCAGAATCTGGTCACGGGATTCTTCGGCAGCTTTTTCGCCGATTTCAGGGTTTGCGCCTGCACCCAGACCTTTAGTCAGCTTTTCGCCGATTTGGATGCGTTTTTCTGCCTTGGAAAGCATCAGGCACTGCTTATCGCAGTTCACTGCAATGAATTCTACGCCGCTCACGCCGGCGTCAATCATACGGTTTACGGCGTTATTGCCGCCACCGCCGACACCAATTACTTTAATATTGGCCAACGGTTCAAAGGTTGTCTCTACGTCATCAAACATATTCTACGTCCCCCTTAGCTTTGGGTAGCTTATTTATAAAATAATCATTTTTATATTGTTCAACATGAAAGTGCTATTTTCCTGCTTATTAATGAATTTTTTTCTTCATCTTCCGACAGGACACTTATTTGCCCATATAAAGGCGACGGATAATTCCCAAATTCTGGAAAATACGCATACCGAAAATCAGTACCGCTACCAGATATAAATCGATACCGATCAGATTACCTGCATAGCACAAAAAGGCAGCCAGAATACCATTGATAAAGAATCCGGAAATGAATACCTGAGTATCATAATTGCCTTCAAGTGAAGCACGTACACCGCCCAGCACTGCATCCATGCCATAACAGCTACGGCAAGCAGACGTGCGTATTCGGGTGGCACTCTGAAAGGACAGTAAACACCAAGTATAAGACCAAGCAAAAGGCCGGCAAATGCAAATCCAATCATTTCGCTGCCTCCTTGCTTTCCACTGTCTTAGCGTATTCAAAGCTGCGCGGTGCCTTCAGCGCCGGAATATGCAGCTTTTCAACAGTCTTGATTTTTACCTGAATGCCCCAGAACTCAAAGGTTTCTACAACACCGCCACGCAGACGCAGAGCACTGCTCAGAGTTTTAGGAGCGCCTATAGCCTTGATAACATAAGGCGGAGCACTGCGGACATTGTTTACCGAAATAGTAGGTCCTGCACAACGAATCTCGCTCATAGCCACAATGCGCTGATCGTTGACAGAAATTGCTTCCGCACCGGCAGCGCGCAGCTCGTTGAGCACACGCAGCAAATCTTCATCATGAATGATGTACAAATTAGGATTTTCGCCGGACTTTTTGGCAATATTGCTGTCATCCAGCAATATCTCAATGCCTTCGCCCTCTACGTCAGTCGTGCCTGCCATCAGCTTCATACGGTCATCAGCAGGATCCTTGGCAGCACCTGCTCGCAAGGTTTCCAGCTCTGTCAGCAGCTGCTTGTTCTCGGCTTCCATAACCTTCAGGCGTTCCGACAAATCCTCTACGCGGTCCATACGCACATTACGCTGAAGCTCTGTAGTTTTATACTGTACCGAAAGCATAAATCCCAACACCATGAATACCACGGCAATCAACAGCTTGCCCTTTAAATCCATAGTAAAAATTTCTTTCATTATCTCACCCTCACTGTGACATCAGCTGCAACAGCATTGCAGCTATAACAAGTTAACAGCAATTTATTTTGGCAAAAGCTTGATATATGGCTTACCGAAGGTCAAATCAATATATTCAGCCTTAATATTTTTATCTTTAATCTCGTTGAACACAGTCATAAACACAGAAGCCTTCTGTGATACCTCCTGCACCCTGCCCAAACGCACCGGAAAGCTGCCGCTCAGCTGCAGCTTAACATCCTGCTTATCATCAACGGCAATTTCACCGATACGCTGCAGTGCTTCCGGCGTCAGCTGCTGCAAAAATTGCAGAATCTGCAGCACACCGGCATTGGCAACCTTATCGCCCAGATAAAGATTACCGCATTTTATGCCGGCCAGCACAGGAGCCTTAGCATCCGGAATAGTAGTTGTCACACTAAGAACAACGCCGTTATAATCCACCTTCAGATAGCTGTGATAGGAATTGGCAACATAAAGCGCCGGTTGCCGTTCCTCTACGCTCACCTGCAAGGTTGCCGGAAAGCGGTAAGCCACCTCTGCATTCTTAAAGCGGACATCATGCAGCAAAGCCTCCCGCAGACGGCCGGAGCTGGCATTGAAAAGATTCAATGGTCCCTGCCCGCAGCCTGCAAGCGAGATAACCTCCGCCTCCGTCAGCTGACTGCTTCCGTGAATGCTGACGTTGCCAAAGGCAAACGCAGGATTATGCACATAGCGCCAGACATATGTACAGGTTACAGCAAGTATAGCCGTGGATACCAGTAGGCGCACCATGTGCCAGAATTTCCGGCGTCTGCGTTTGCGCAGTTGTTCGCGTATAGTCTGCGATGAATCCATGCTGCACCTCCTTTGGCTCCTTGTAAAACATTTTTATTTAGCGCTCAGTAAAATTTTCTCGCAGAGCTCCGGGAAGCTGATGCCTACAGCAGCAGCAGCCTTCGGAACCAGGCTGGTTGCCGTCATGCCGGGGACAGTGTTTGCTTCCAGTACATAAGCAACACCATCCTCATCACCCAGCATAGCATCTACACGCGCTACACCGGAAAGGCCCAGCAGCTTGTAGGTTTCTACGGCAATTTTTTGGATATAGGCAGTAGTTTTCTCATCAAACGGTGCCGGGCAGTGGTAATCCGTAGCACCCTTGGTGTATTTGGAATGGAAGTCATAGGCTCCGGAATGCGGTGCAATCCAGATAACCGGCAACGGCTTAGGCTCGCCGTTCTCTTCCATAATAGAAATCGTCAGCTCCTTGCCCTTGATGCACTTTTCTGCCAGCACATTTTCGGAATACTTGAAGGCTTCCTCCAGTGCAGGCACAACCTCTTGTGCAGTCTTGGGAATTACCACGCCGATGCTGGAGCCCTGAGTTGCTGCCTTAATAACTACGGGCAGACCGAACTCGGAAATAATTTTTTCTGCCAGCGTCTGCAAATCACCTGCATCACGCTTGTTGATAATCATGCAGGGTGCGGTAGGAATGCCTGCAGACTGCAGATAACGCTTCGTAGCGGATTTATCCATAGAAACAGCGCTTGCCAGTACGCCGCAGCCGGTATAAGGAATACCTGCTGCCTCCAGAATACTCTGCAAACGGCCATCCTCACCGTACATACCATGAACAGCGTTAAATACTACCTTAGCGTTCATATCACGCAGCTCGTTAATCAGATTAGACGGATTCAGCTCTACTTCCTTAGCATTATAGCCCTTTTCGCGCAGTGCGTTCGCAATAGCGCCGCCGGTAACACGCGAAATTTCAGCCTCAGAGGAAGGCCCGCCTAAAACAACAGCAACAACATCCTGCTTATTAATCTGCATTTCTTTCCAACTCCCTAACTAATTCTTCTCCAATTTTAAACACATCACCGGCACCGATGGTCATCACCAGATCGCCGGGACGTACAACGCGCTCCAGATATTCCTCAGCCTTGGTCAGCTTGCCGATATACAGCACCTCCTGACCGGTCGCTGCTTTGATACCCTCTGCCAAATGCATGCTGCTCACGCCGGGAATTGCTTCCTCGCTGGCTGCATAAATGTCAGTCAGAATCAGCTCATCGCAATCCTTAAAGCATTCACAGAACTCGGAGAACAGCAGCTTGGTACGGGTGTAGCGATGCGGCTGGAACACGCAGGCTTTGTCTGTCTGGCAGCCTTCAGCGTTACGCCGATTTCTGTCGGATGATGCGCATAATCATCAACAACCCAGACACCGTTAACCTTACCCTTGGTTTCAAAACGACGTTTGGCACCGCCGAACTTTTTCAAGGATGCAAGAATCTTGTCGGTAGCGATACCCATCTCATGTGCAGCAGCAAACGCACCCATAGAATTCAGCACATTATGTCTGCCGGGAACAATCAGATGAACCTCCGTCACAAATTCTCCCTTATAGTACAGCTTGTAGCTGGTACCGTCAACACCGTAGGAAATATCACAGGCAATGTAGTCAGCGCCCTCGCCTTCTAAGCCGTAGGTAATCACTTCTTTATCAGTTTCGGCAGCCAGACGGCGTACCTTGGCATTATCAAAGCAAAGGACTGCCTTGCCGCCTTCCTTGATGTTGCCTACAAACTGTTTAAAAGCCTGATATATATTTTCTTCTGTACCGTAATGATCCAGATGGTCATCTTCAATATTAGTTACTACAGCAAGATACGGATACAGCTTGAGGAAGGAGCCGTCGCTTTCATCCGCCTCCGCTACCACAAAGCGACCTGCGCCGTTGCGCGCATTACCGCCAAGGCTGCTTACCTCGCCGCCGATGATAACAGTCGGGTCAATACCGCTTTCTGCCGCAATGCAGGAAATCATCGCACTGGTAGTAGTTTTGCCGTGAGCGCCTGCAACAGCTACGCCGTCGGCAGCATTCATTACCGCAGCCAGCACATCGCTGCGGTGTAGCACGGGAATACCGCGCTTTCTGGCCTCCATCAGCTCCGGATTGTTGGGATGAATCGCTGTAGAAATAACTACAGCCTCGGCATCCTCCACCTGGCTGGCAGCATGGCCCATATAAACCATAGCGCCTTCTTCCGCCAGATGTGCCGACATATGACCGGCATTTAAATCGGAACCGCTTACATCATAGCCGCGCTTAATCAATACATAAGCAATCGCGCTCATGCCGGCACCGCCGATACCGATAAAATGTATATTATGCAGGTTTGCTAATTTGTTTTCAGCCACTCGAGGCCCTCCCTTATTGTTTAGTCAAGGCCACAGCCTCTTTGGCTATAACCTCTGCAGCCTGCGGTCTGCCAAGCTTTTGGGCCGCCGCATGCATCTGCTGCAATTCCTCTTCATGTACTAATAAATGCTCGATAAACTCCAAAACGGTGTCGCCCGTCAGGTCCTTATCAAGAATAACCTTGGCAGCACCCTGAGCCTCTACCGCTCTGGCATTAAACTCCTGGTGATTTGCCGTAGCATACGGATATGGTACCAGAAGCGACGGCACTCCCTTAGCCATCAGCTCTGCCAGGCCGATTGCACCGGCACGGAATACTGCCAGATCGGCCGCAGCCAACGCTACCGGCATATTATGCAGATAAGGCTTGATAATAATGTTATCTGCCACACCGCCGCGCTTTTTGATTTCTGCCATATAGGCGTCATAATTTACGTCACCGGTCGCATGCAGCACCTGTACCTCGGCTCTGCCGGAAAGCGCCAGCTCTGCTTCGAGCATAGCGTTGTTAATGGTGCGCGCACCACGGCTACCGCCGGAAACGAGAATCGTTTTCTTCGCCGGGTCCAGCCCCAGCTCCTTAACAGCTTCCTCACGCGTATGCTGCAGAATTTCACTGCGGATAGGATTGCCGGTATATTCCAGCTCTGCCTTGCCGTGAAAATATTTGCCGCCCTCTTTATAACCTAAAAATACTTTGCGCACATAACGTGACAAAATTTTATTGGTTACACCTGGCATCGCGTTCTGCTCCTGAATGCAACAGGGAATTCCCTTTAACGCTGCCATGAAAACAATCGGTCCGCAGACATAACCGCCGGTACCGATTACCAGATCCGGCTTTTCGTTGCTGATAATCTTGTAGGCATCATATAAGCCGGCAAAAAGCTTTGCCGCACTGCGCAGGGTATCCAGGCTCAGGCTGCGCTTAAAGCCTGCTACCTCAATGAACTGCAGCTTGTAGCCGTAGCGGGGAATGATATCCTTCTCCAATCCCTGCCTGGTGCCTACGAAGCTTACCTCCGCCTCAGGCTGCAGCTTTTTTATCTGGTCCGCAATGGTCAGGGCCGGATAAATGTGTCCGCCCGTACCGCCGCCGGAAAGAATTACCTTCACTTAACGTTACCTCCCTCCAGCTCGTGTACCAGCTTTTTAAAATAGTTACCACGTTCCGGATAATTTTTGAACATATCAAAGGACGAGCAGGCCGGGGAAAGCAGCACTACCTGCGGCTTATGTGCCAGCGCATGTGCCTTGCTCACTGCATCCTCAAAGCTGTCGGCCAGCACAATGTTTGGCACACCGCAGGCAACAGCAGCCTTGTGGAAGCGCTCCTTGGCAGCGCCCAACAGAATCAACGCATCGGTCTTTTCTTTAACAAGCTCCATCATCGGCTCCAGCGGTGTCAGCTTATCGTGACCGCCTGCCAGCAGGATGATGTGGCCGTCCTTAAAGGCCTCCAACGCTTTAATCGTAGAATCGGTATTGGTAGCCTTAGAATCGTTATAATACGGTACGCCGTCAATTGTAGTAACGTATTCAATGCGGTGCTCAATGCTGCGGAAGTTACGCAGCACATCAGCCATATCGCTGATGCTCACACCGGCGAAAAAGCCGCAGGCAATGGCTGCCAGCACGTTTTCTTCGTTGTGACCGCCGAACAGATGCAGCTCGCTGATATTGCAGACAGTTTCCTGCTTGCCGTCCCAGCTGATGATAAAATTACCATCCTGCATATAGATGCCCTGCTGCAGTTTTTCCTTACGGCTGAAGTAACACAGGCGGCCTTTAGTTTCCGCACCCCAGGTACGCACGATAGGATCATCGTAATTAAGCACCGTAACCTGCGCCTCACCCTGCTGACGGAAAATATTTTTCTTCGCCTCGCCGTAGGCCTCCATCGTATGATGGCGCTCCAGATGATCCGGAGTCAGGTTCAGCACTACTGCGATATCAGGGCAGAAGCTGCTGACTTTTTCCAGCTGAAAGCTGGAAAGCTCGGCAGCAAGCCAACCATCCTGAGGCAGGCTCTCTACCTCCTTGGACAGTGCCAAACCGATGTTGCCGCCTACTGCAGAAGGCACCGGCAAACGCTTGAGCATCTCACCAACGATAGTAGTGGTAGTGGTTTTGCCGTTAGTACCGGTGATAGCAGCAATGTGACCGCCATACAGCCTGTAGCCAAGCTCAACCTCGCTGATGACCTCCAGTCCGCGCTGCTCTGCGAGCAGCACATTTGCGTTATCGCAGGCAATACCCGGAGAAAGCACCAACACCCCTGCAATATCAAGCAGGCTTTCAAATGCAGCCTGACCGATGGTCAGCCCACCGCCAACGCTCTGCAAAAGCTGCAGCAGCTGCGACTCTAAAGTGCAGTCCATATCATTATACAAATATACCTGCTGCTTTTTATCTGCCAGCACCTGCGCTGCTCCACGGCCACTGATGCCTGCGCCGTAAACGATTACAGCATCCTTTTTAGTCATCAAGAAACACCCTCTATTCATAAACATACATAGGCTATAGCCCTTTCACCGCAAAATTTGCGACAAAACGGTTATAGCCGAAGATTTTTTATACAAATGCATTAAGCCACAGGCATAAGCCAACGACAGACAATACGCAGCTTACTGCTGTAAACACACGCACAACCTTAACCTCAGGCCAGCCGCCCAGCTCAAAATGATGATGCAGCGGAGACATGCGGAAAATACGCTTACCGCCGCTGAAGCGGAAATAGGTAACCTGAATAATTACCGACAGTGCTTCCGCTACATAGATACCGCCGACAATAACCAGCAGCAGCTCTGTACGTGTCAAAAGCGCTAAAGCGGCAATAGCACCGCCCAAGGCCAAGGAACCGGTATCACCCATAAATACTCTGGCAGGATGACGATTAAACAGCAAAAAGCCAAGGCAGGCACCGGTCAGGCCCAAAGAAAAACCGCTCAGATCCAACATACCCTGCATGTAAGCAATAAAAGCGAAAACCATGGTAACAGGCAGACTGACAAAGGAAACCAGTCCGTCCAGACCATCTGTCAGATTTACGGCATTGGTTGTGCCAACCAAAAGCAAGAAGGCCAGCACATAATAACCCCAGCCTAAATCAATGACAGCATTGATGCCGGGAACCCACAGCTCCGTATTGCGGATATGCGTTTCGGCGAAATATACATAGGCACCGGCCAGAATGAACTGCAGTAAGAATTTCTGCTTGGCAGTCAGGCCCAGATTACGCTTCATTACAACCTTGATGTAATCATCTATAAAGCCTATGACCGCATGGCCTACTGTCAGCACCAGAGCAATAATTACATGGGGAGTAAAGTTGCCCCACAGCAAAGCAACCAGCAACGCTGCCAGCATCATAAGTCCGCCCATCGTCGGTGTGCCGCTTTTCGCCATATGGCTTGCCGGTCCGCACTCGCGGATAGACTGTCCGAACTTCAGCTTATGCAGATAAGGAATCAGCACCGGGCCGATTAAAGCACACACGATAAACGCAGTCACAGGAATTCCGATTAATTTTAACATCTACTAAAATCTCACTCTCTTAAGTTTACTTGAACAGCTCCAGCATTTTGTCAACCTGCATGGAATGGCTGCCCTTAAGCAGGATAATATCACCTGCGGAAGCCATCAGACGCAAAGCATCCGCTGCCTCCTGACGATCAGCGCAATGCTTGCTCTTGCCGCCAAGCTTTGCAGCCTCATCCGCAATATAAGCAGCCTGCGGTCCGTAGGTCAGTACAAAATCCACACCATTTTCTACAGCCCAGCGACCAACACGGCGATGCGCATCCTCGCTGATATCTCCCAGCTCCAGCATATCTGCCAGCACAGCAATAGTACGGGCCGTGCCATGCGCTGCCTTCTTGGCCTCCGCCAAGGTTTTCAGTGCCGCTTCCATAGAAGCAGGACTTGCATTATAAGCATCGTTGATAAAGGTGATATCGCCGATATAAACGATTTCCTGACGGCTGCCTGTCAGACGGGCAGTTGCCAGTGCCTGTGCGCTTGCTGCCATCGGCACACCGTAGCAGAAGGCGCCGGCAATAGCGCTCAGCGCGTTATAAACGTTATGCTCACCGATCAGCTGCAGGCTTACCTTGACAGCTTCGCCCGTAGCCTTATGGGTACAGGTAAAGGTGGTGCCTGCACCGGAGGTCACAATATCGCTGCCGCGGAAGTCGCAGTTTTCGCCCAAGCCAAAGTAAACAACCTGTGCCTTGGTCTTGCCTGCTGCCGGCAGCACGTATTCGTTATCGCCGTTGAGCACAGCAAAGCCATCCTCTGGCAGATTAAGCACGATTTCGCTTTTGGCCTTGCCGATGTTTTCCATGCTGCCCAAAAGCTCCATATGGGTTTCGCCCACGTTGGTAATCAGACCGCTGTCAGGCTCGGCAATGCGGCACAGCTCTGCAATCTGGCCCAAGCCGCGCATGCCCATCTCCACAACGGCAATATCGGTATCCGGCTGAATGCTCAGCAAGGTTTTCGGCAGACCGATTTCATTATTGAAGTTGCCCTGAGTTTTGACAACATTATATTTACAGCTCAGGCAAGCAGCCAGCAAATCCTTCGTAGAGGTTTTGCCGTTGGAGCCTGTGATAGCAAAAACCTTCAGGCCCTGCTTGCGCAGACGGTAGGCATGCGCAAGCTGCTGATAAGCAAGCAGCGTATCCTCTACCATGAACACAGCAACGCCCGCAGGCAGGCCGCTAACCTCATGGGATACAACAACGCCCGCAGCACCCAGCTCCACAGCCTTGGCGCAATAGTCATGTCCGTCAAAATTATCGCCCTTCAGCGCTACGAATAATTCTCCCGGCTTTACCGCACGGGAATCGGTGGTTACGCCGGTAAACTCAAAATCTGCACAAACAGCCTTAGTAGCTGCTAAAACTTCACTGGCCTTCAGCATTTTTTATCACTCCAGTATTCCATTACAACTTCTTTATCATCAAAGTGAATAGTTCTGTCCTTCAAAATCTGGTAATTTTCGTGGCCCTTGCCGGCAATCAGAATAACATCATCGTCAGCAGCCTCTGCCAAAGCATAGCAGATTGCCTCACGTCTGTCGCTCAGACGGGTAACGTGCTTGCCCTCGGGCACATTTTGCAGCGCCGTAAAAATTTCGTCGATAATCAGCTCCGGATCCTCGGTACGCGGATTATCGGAGGTAACAACGATGTTGTCAGCCAGCTCCAGCGCCAGCGCACCCATCAGCGGACGCTTTTTGTTGTCACGGTCACCGCCGCAGCCGAACACAACCCACAGATTGCCGCGGGTAATAGAGCGTGCGGTTTTCAGCACGTTTTCCAGACCATCAGGAGTATGTGCGTAGTCTACAATAACTGTATAAGGCTGTCCTGCCTCAACGAGCTGGAAGCGTCCGGGAACGCCGTCAAAGCCGTCAAGCACGGAGCAGATAATATTCTTGTCAATCTTTTCAGCAAGCATTGCACCGATAACGCCCATAACATTATACACGTTGAACTCGCCGGTAATCTTCAGCTCCAGGTCCATTTCGCCCACCGGAGTGTGCAGCAGCAGCTGCATATGCTTAGGTTCTACCGTAAAGCTCAAAGGATAGATGTCATTATCATGTCCTTCGCCATAGGTCAGCACGTTAGCCTTGGTACGTTCACGGATAATTGCGGAGCTCGGGTCATCCATATTAAAAACAGCGTTTTTATTCGGCTTGCTGCCGTCGGTCAGATGCTCAAAGAGCAGGCTCTTGGCATCGCGGTAATTCTCCATAGTTTTATGGAAGTCCAGGTGATCCTGGGTAATATTCGTCAGCACAGCGCAGTCATATTCAATGCCTGCCACACGCTTCAAAGCCAGCGCATGACTGGAAACCTCCATTACGCAGTAGTCACAGCCGGCGCAGCACATAGCATACAGTGTCTTCTGCAGGTCAACTACGTCCGGAGTAGTGTTATGAGATTCGGTGATCTCATCGTTAATCATAATATTGATAGTGCCAATCAGGCCAACCTTGTAGCCTGCCTTACGCAGAATCAGACGGATAATATTTGTCGAGGTGGTTTTGCCGTTAGTACCGGTCACGCCGATCATTCTCAGCTTGCGGCCCGGATAATCATAAAAATACGGTGTTACCAGCTCCATAGCCTCACGCGTATCGGCAACCTTAATGAGAGTAACACCCTGCGGCACTGCAGCAGGAACGTCCTCTACCAGCGCAGCAACAGCGCCCTTTTCAGCAGCCATCGCCAAGAATTTATGTCCGTCTACAGTCGCACCCTTCAGGCAGATAAAAAGACTGCCGGCTACCACCGCACGGGAATCGGCAGTTACATCAGTAATAACTTTATCAGCACTGCCAATGACCTCAGCCTGCGGCAATAAGGCAAGGAGTGAAGCTAATTGCTTTTCCATTTATTAACCCCCCTGTTTTACGTTCCGCCCCTCATGGAGCAAAGCCGTAAATTACTTCTAGTTTAATTATAGTATAGAATTTAAATTGAAACGGCAGCCAAAAGGCTGCCTCCCAAAAACCCATTCAAATTATATCACAATATAAACTGAATGGCTATGTTTATTTGTTATGCACAGCCAAAGAATTGCTGCTTCCGCCAGCCTTAACATAAATATTGCTGCGGGCAACACTCATACCCAAATATTGTTCGGCCAAACCGATAATACGTTCCGGTCCCTTAAGCTGCTCAACCTCGATTTTCAGCTCGTTGTTTTTGGTGATAAGCTGAGCCTCCTGCTGTTGCAGGCTCACCAGCTCATTGCCATATTGCACCATAGCGTTACTGCGTAAAACAACAATAAAATAAGCTGCCATAATAAGTAAAAATGCTTTAAGAATTCTGTTGCGCAGCACTCTTCTCGGATCAGGTCTATGTACTTTTCTGCGGGCAGGCTGCTGAACCTCATATTGCTCGGCAGGCTGCTCCTGCCAAGCATAATTATCGTATTTTCTGGCAAGCATCAAAATCACCCTTCATCAAAACATCAAAATTTATCTCTCAGCTATTATCTGTCATATTTTAATTGCATAACGCAGGCGCGCACTGCGGCTGCGCGGATTTTCTTCCACCTCCGCTTTGGATGGAACAATATTTCCCGTTTTGCGCAGCACAGGCTTTTTACCGCATACGCACACCGGCAGCTGCGGCGGGCAAGTACAACCCTTAGCAAGCTTCGCAAAGGTCTGTTTAATAATTCTGTCCTCCAGCGAATGGAAGGTAATAACACCGATGCGGCCTCCGCTCTTTAAGCGGTTCACAGCTCTTTCCATCGTATCTGCCAAAATTCCCAGCTCGTTGTTTACCTCGATACGGATAGCCTGAAAGGTACGCTTCGCCGGATGCGGACCGTCAAGTCTTGCTCCCTTGGGAATAGCCTTCTTGATTACATCCACCAGCTCAAAGGTAGTGGTCAACGGTTTTTCCTTGCGTGCCGCCACAATAAACTGTGCGATACGCTTGGCCCAGCGTTCCTCACCGTAACGGTGAATAATATCCGCCAGCTCTTCTTCCTTGTAGTGGTTTACAATGTACTCTGCATCCAGACTTGCTTCTTTATTCATGCGCATATCCAAAGGTCCGTCATGCATATATGAGAAACCACGCTCCGGTGTATCCAGCTGATAGCTCGAAACACCAAGGTCAAAAAAGATACCGTCAATTTCATCGATTCCCATGGAATCCAATACCTGGGAAAAATTTTCAAAATTGGACTTGGCAACTGCGGTTTTGCAGGTAAATTTGTTCAGCAAGCGCTCGGAACCGGCAGCAATAGCATCATCATCCTGATCAATGCCAATCAAAAGACCGCCTGTCTCCAGCTGTGCGGCAAACGCACTGCTGTGCCCAGCACCGCCCATGGTGCAGTCCACATAAATACCGTTTTTATCTGTTATCAGAAACTCCACGCTCTCAGCGAGCAGGATACTTGTATGCTTAAATTCCATAGCCAACACCAATCTTATATTCCTAAATCAGCAAGCTGCTCTGCGAGCTCACTCACATCATCGGCATTTTCTTCGTTATATTCGTTCCAACGGCCTGCATCCCAAATTTCGGCTCTGCTGCCTACGCCCACAATCACAGCATCCTTTTCCAGACCGGCATGACGACGCAGGTTTGCCGGCAGCAATACTCTGCCCTGCTTGTCGCATTCGCCTTCGCAGGCACCGCCAAAGAGGAAACGGGTAAAATCACGCGCTGTTTTGCGGCTCATAGGCAAGGCTGCCAGCTTCTGTTCCAGCTGATGCCATTGCTCCATATCGTAAACAAAAAGACAGCCGTCCAGACCTTTGGTAATAATAAACTTACTGCCCAAACTTTCACGCAGCTTAGCAGGCATAGCAAGACGACCTTTTGCATCTAGAGTGTGTTCGTATTCACCCAAAAGCATTTTGTCGCCCCCTTTTTACCCACATTACACCACTTTTCTCCATTATATCGTTTATTAGCCGTAAACGCAAGTATTTCACGGCTTAATGTGAAAAAATAATCAAAAAAACGTGAACTCTGTCAAGCTTAATTCGCAAAAAATTTTCAGTAATAAATTTGGCTTTTAGAAGCACAAATGATATAATGAATGAGTACGGATTATGTGTACAATTTTTATAAAAAGGAGACTTATACAATGGTTACTAAAGATACCGGCATTATTGAAGCCGTTCAAAACCATCCTGAAATCATGGAGGTTTTCGCTGAATACGGCCTGGGCTGCATCGGCTGCATGGCTGCTCATTTCGAAACCATCGGTCAGGGCGCAGGTGCTCACGGCATTGATGTTGATGCTCTTATCGAAGATATCAATAAGGTTATTGCCGAAGCAGAAGCAAACAAATAAAATAGCGAAGCGGGATAAATACTGCACCGGCATATTTTTACCGCATAGAAAAAATGAGGGAACTATCTCCAGCACAAGTGGGGACGGTTCCCTGTTTTCATAAAGGAGGTCTCTGTTATGTTAAAAACTCGTAAGGTTGTAATCGTCGGCGCAGGTCATGTCGGCTCTCACGTTGCTTTAGCGCTCATCCAGTCCGGTGAAGCAGATGATATTGTACTGATTGATATTCTTAAGGAAAAAGCTGCAGCACAGGCACTGGATTTGGACGACTGTGTCAGCGGTGCTCTTTGCGGTCACGACGCCAAAATCCGCGCAGGTGAATACAACGAGCTCAACGATGCCGATATTCTGGTAATGGCCTTCGGCCGTAGCCGTCGTCCCGGCGAAACTCGTCTGGATATGTTTGACGATTCCATTAAAATGGCCAACGAGGTTATCAGCCATCTGAAGCAGGTTGACTTTAAAGGCATTATGATCAGCATTTCCAATCCGGCAGACATTATCTGCGAGCATATCCGCCGCCAGATGAACTGGGAGCCGAATCGTTGCTTCTGCACCGGCACCAGCCTTGAAAGCTACCGTCTGCTGCGTGTACTCAGCGCCGCAACAGGCTACAGCCGCAAATCCATTCAAGCCTTCTGCATGGGCGAACACGGTAATTCCAGCTTCGTTGTCTGGTCGGCCATTCGCATCGGCAGCAAGAGCTTTGCCCAGCTGCGCGCCGAACGTCCGGAGCTGGCTGCCCTCAGTCTGGACGATTTGCAGCTGCAGGTTAAAAGAGCCGGCGATATTGAGGTTGACGGCAAGGGCTGCACGGAATTCGGTATTGCCAATGCTGCCTGCATGCTGATTAAAGCCATCTTCCATGACGAAAAGCTGATTTGGCCCTGCTCCACCGTGCTGAACGGCGAATATGGCCAGAAGGACGTAGCTGCAGGTGTTCCCTGCGTAATCGGGAAAAACGGTATTGAAGAGATTTTAGAGCTGCCGCTGACGGAAGAAGAGCAGGCTAAGTTCGCTGCCTCCTGCGACATTCTGCGTGGCTTTTTGGATAGAGCAGGCAGCTTGTAAGCTTCCGCCCCCTTCCAAGATGGGTACAACCCTCGGTCATCGCCTGCGGCGATGCCAGAGCATATAGAAGGCTAGCACACTGCACTAAACTGAGCAATTAATATATCGTGTAAGGAATAGCAATTTTAGCAAATGAGTGTCTGGTACCATAGAAGTGTCGCAACTGTTTGAGCGCTAAGCCAACTACTTTAGCATAAATTCTTTGCATAGCGCGAGTTTTGCGGCACTTCGTCCTGGTTCCACACGAAATTTGCGTTGTGCCCTTTGGGC
>OHVB01000234.1_pt1 | contig 22999 bp, 20 predicted proteins | sample 1579331 | NCBI WGS metagenome assembly OHVB01 (sample SAMEA3882503, study PRJEB24775) | human gut metagenome | biome: human-associated habitat; feature: intestine environment; material: feces | place: Netherlands | collected 2009/2010
TTGTGCGCATTAACCGTCTTTGCTTGCAAAGACGGTTTTTTTCAACTATCAAATGTGGGTCGAAATATTGATTTCCAAACATTAGAACAAACTAAGCAAATCGGACAATTTGCTGTTCTGCTACGTAAAGATTTTTCAAATTCTCCTTCTCCTCCAATTTTATCGTGTGTAGCTTGTTACAGGGGTGTGGCAATGCAACAATAAAAAAACCGCCAGGTAAGGCGGCTTTTTTATTGCCTTCGCAAGGAAAGTATAAGCATAGTATTATAAAATAAAAAACCGCCGTGAGGCGGTTTTTTATTTTATAAAGATGAGTTTTTCAGAACCTCATCCAAATTGCATACCTGCTGTGAATTACGTGTCTTGGAATAGAATTTGAGGAAATGCTGGGCAACAACGGAAAGCGGTCTGTCCTTAACTTTTACTACGGTCTTGTAAACGTCTGCCTTGATGTCGGATATAGGACGGGTGATAAATTCTTCGCCAAGGTCCTCTCCGGGCTCTACAGGCACGATAGAAACGGCTGCCTTGGCGCGTGTCCATTCCAAAGTAGTGCTGCGGGTGGTGCTGGTGCAGGTGATACGCGGAACGATAGATGCCTGCGCACAGGCCTTGAGGAAAATTTCGGAGCAGCCGGAGCTGATGCTCAGAGGTACATCCTCTAATTCCTTAAGGGTGACAACCTTTTTGCTGTCATCCAGAAAAACAGAGTTTTTATGGAAAACGGCTGTCAGCTCTTCGTCGCGACGGAAGAGAACCTCAAAGTTATCCTGATGCTCTACCGGTACGCTCAAAATTCCCAGCTCGGTAATACCGTTAAGCATTTGCTGTGTCTGTTCGTTTATGCTTGCTTCAAACAGCTCACATTTAATATTAGGATAAAGAGTACAGAAATCCTTGAGGGAGGATTTAATGAATAAAGCACTGCGGGAGTTGGCGATGCTGAAACGCAGCGTACCTACAACACCGCCCATAATGTTTTCGATTTCGCTTTTGGCAAGATCCTCCAAAGCGCACATATATTTTGCTTTTTGGTAGAGGACGCGTCCTGCCTCGGTCAGGAGAATCTGACGGCTGCCGCGGGTGGTAATTATCAGCTTGGTGCCGAAATAGTTTTCCAGAGCACGCAGCTGCTTGCTGAGGGCCGGCTGAGCGATATGTACGTAATCAGCCGCACCGGTAAAGCTACCGGCTTCGATAATTGCCAAAAAGTTTCTGTAATTGTCTAATTCCATGTTTTGCAGACCTCCAACTAATACTAAACTTATGTAAAATAGAAACAGTAATAGATTCTAAATATAGGTATAATATAATTAGTTTATCATATTGCTAGTGTATTTTCAAGAATTACAACGATTAAGGCTATTATAGAACAGAAGAAAGCTAAAAAGCAATAATAAAATGTCATATCTATAATTCCTATTAGCTATTTTTCTTATTAAGCAATATCTGTTATACTAAATGCGTATAAAGCAGAGGCCTTATACAGAGCAAATTGACAAATTGACTTATTCAAAGCAAAGGAGAGAACAATCATGGCTGAAACAAAAATGGCAGTCGAAAAAGAAACCGGTTTATTCGCACATCTGTGCCGTCAACGCAACGGTGCAGCAAAAGTATTCCCGCATTGTGGTGAAAAAGGCTTTGCCTTCAGCAGAAGAGTACAGGGCTTCAAACTGAGCGAAGCATCCCTGAAAGCATTAAAAAGAGGTTAAGAAGAAAGATGAGCTTTGTACTGAACTATCTCAAAGAGTTGGACAGAGAATACTATAGTAAATGGTTTAAGAATATTTTGCTTTAAGCTTTATACAGCAGCATTATAATATGCCAGTCCGCGAGCGATGACGTTATAGCCTACCTCCTTGTACGTCGTTGGCAGACTGGCTTTTTGTTTGCCTAAAATATTCCTGACGGATATATAAATAATGCTACATAGGTATTTTTGTTCCGGCGATAATTGTCGTATAATATAAAACTGCCTGCTGTAAAAAACAAGTGGAAATTAGTTTCAAAATATATTTAATTACTTTCTGAAATATACTTAATTCATATAACTTCTATTCCAACTAGGTATTTTTATTATTTTGGAATATGTTGTATAATCTCTAACAGTGAAAGGCACTCTCCAAAAGGAACAAGAAAGGAGCTGATAAGTTTTGGACATTGCACTTATCATGAATGATGAAAAAGAAGATTCTAAGATTCGGGAGTACCTGAAACAGGTAGACAAGAAGTTTTACTATCGAGCTATCGAGAACAGGAAAAAGGAAGGTAAAGTCTTCCCGCATCGAGGCGAAGATGGTAAGCTCTTTGTAAACACTTTTCAATATGTAAACCTATTTAAGAAGAAATAAGTGGAGGGAAATTTTTATGACACCAGCAATTAAATGCTTAATTCTGTTAGCAGTAGTTGCACTGTTATTCGTTACCGAAATGATTCCGCTGGCAATGACCGCGGTTCTGGCTGCTATAGCCTGCAGTGCATTGGGCCTGGTTCCTGAGAACCAAATCTTCCTTGGCCTGGCAGATTCTACTGTAGTTCTTTTTGGCGGTATGTTCGTCGTTGGCGCTGCTATGTTTTACACCGGCCTTGCTCAAAAGGTTGGCGGCGCTGTAGTAAAGCTGTTTGGTACCAATGAAAACAGCCTGATGTTTGGTCTTATGGTTATTGCAGCTGTTATGTCTGCGTTCTTGTCTAACACCGGTACCACCGCTTGCCTGATTCCTGTAGTTATGGGTATCTGCGCACAAGCAAAGCTTTCCGCTTCCCGTCAGCTGATGCCGTTGGCTTTCGCTGCCGGCCTTGGCGGTACCTGCACCCTGATTGGTACTCCGCCGAACATTCTGGCAAACGTTGCTCTGAAAGCAGCAGGCATGCCGGAGCTGCAATTTGGTTTCTTTGAATATGCCTATATCGGCATTCCTATTACTGTTGCCGGCATCGTTTACATGATGTTCCTTGGCAAATACATCCTGCCGGAAGCTAAAACCGACGAGGTTGCAGATGTAGAGCAAGAGATTGATGCTACCAACACTACTCCTAAAAAACAAATGATCTGCGGTATCATCATGGTTGGCGTTATTGGTTCTATGGCAACCAGCATCGTTCCTTTGGAACTGGCTGCTGTTGTCGGAGCGGTACTGTGCGTACTGACAGGCTGCATCACTGAAAAACAAGCCTATAACTCCATCGACTGGATTACTATCTTCCTGTTTGCAGGCATGATTCCTGTTGCAACAGCTATGAACACCAGCGGCGCTGGCAAGCTGATTGCTGAATTCACCGTAAGCCTGATGGGCGGTAACCCGTCTCCGTACCTGGTAACTGCAGTACTTTTTGGTTTGGCAGTTATCCTGACTCAGTTTATGAGCAACACCGCTTCTAAAGCTCTGCTGTGCCCGGTTGGCATCGCACTGTCCGCACAAATGGGTGCATCTCCGAAAGCTGTACTGATGGCAATTCTGATTGCTTCCAGCTGTGCATTCGCTTCTCCGGTAGGTACTCCTCCGAACACCCTGGTACTTGGCCCTGGCAAGTACAAATTCATGGATTATGTTAAATGCGGCGGCGGTCTGGTAGCAGTCAGCATGATTGTTGCAATCATCGTTATTCCTATCGTATGGCCGTTCTTCCCGACTGCAGCATAATTAACTAAAGACTCAGGTCTTACCACCTTTCTTAAAATGTCTGCAACGCTCTCAAATGGGAGCGGTCAGCAGACGCAAATTGGATAGAGAACAATTTATTATAGACGGGGCGGAAGCTGCCCTGACGCACAAAGCTTCAAAGATGCTTACACTTACAAATTCCTTCTTTCTGTATATATTTGCTTAGGGGACATTGGCAGTATATATAGGATATAAATGAAAAGACTACCCTTCGTCATGTTGGACAGAGCATGGCGGAGGGTAGTTTTAATTATAGTGCTGCAAAATTACCCCTGCATATAATAGAAGAAAGTTAATTTACTATTATATATAGGGGTTAGTGCTGTCTTAAGCAAAGCAGCTTGTGTATAGCTTTTTATATAGAATGTTTCACGCAAACACATATTGTACAAGCAGCATGTAACCAATTGTGCCTGCTGCTATCGTCAGCAGCAGATTACGCAGGGTTGCCTGCAATATGACTATCAGTGCTACGGCGATAGCTTCCGGAACGCCGTGACTGCCGCTAAGAATTTGCGTATCCTTGAGAGAGTAGACAACAAGCATGCCCATAACGGCCGCAGGCAGCATTTTACCTAAAAACGCTACCAGAGGCGGCGTTTTTTTGTTGGCCGGAAACAGGATGAAGGGCAGAAAGCGCGTTAACATCGTGCCTGCTACAACGGCGGCAATAGTTATGATTTGTTCGGTAAAGGTCATAATTTGATGCCTCCTTTGTAATATGCTGTGATAAATACCAGCAGCAGAAGCAGCATAGCCGGCGGAATAAAGCTTTGCGGACCGATTAGCACCAGGCAAACCAACGGAATGACAATGCCTAAAACAGCAGGAGTGTGATTTTCTGTCGATTGCCACTGGCTGACGAAAACTGCCGTGAAGAGAGCGACGAGGGCAAAATCCAGGCCTTTGGTATTGATTTGCAGACTGTTGCCCAAGAGACCGCCGATGGTTGCGCCCGCTACCCAGTAGATTTGGTTCAGCAGATTTACGCAGACCATGAAGCAGCCCTTGTCGATGCCTTCAGGGATAACGGTATTGCAGTTGATGGCGAAGGATTCGTCGCACATACCGAAAATCAGATAAAACTTTTTCAGACCGGTATTCTTATATTTTTCCAGCATGCTAAGGCCGTAGAACAGATGACGTGAATTAATCATCTGTGCCATAAAAAAGCAGTACAGCGGATTGAAGGGACTAAGCAGCATCGTGACCAAAACGAATTCCATACTGCCGGCAAAGACAAGCGCACTGGTAAAAAACGGATACCAGGGCGAAAAGCCCTTGCTGCAGATGTAAAAGCCATAGGAAATACCTAAAAAAAGAAACGCTGCGCAAATTGGCAGCGTTAGTGGAAAAGCAGCTTTGAGTGCTTTGCTATATTTGTTGTTCATAATTAAAACCTGCACAATTCTTTAATTCACAGAAACTATGTAGGCTTTATTCTACAGTATCCTGCAGGAATTGTCAACGCTTGGGAGCAAGTCCGCTGCTGGAGCGGGCAACAAGACGGCATTTGTATTCTACATGAGTGATAGGCTCAAATTTGCCGTGGTGCTCGTAGCTGGCAATTTCCTCCTGCAACAGCTTGAAGGCACTTTTGCCGCACTCTGTCAGCGAGTTGTCGATAGTTGTAAGGCTGATGCCGCGCAGATGCGAGGGGAAGATGTTGTCGAAACCGCAAAGGCTGATATCTTCCGGAATACGCAATCCCCTGTCGATAATAGCATTATATGCACCATAGGCAACCATATCATTGATAGCGACCATGGCTGTTGCTTCCGGCGCTGCTTCAAGACAGCGTTTGGCAAGCTCATAGCCTGTACTGTATTCTACTTCAACGTGCGAAAGCTCATAGTCAGAAGTAATCTCTTGAGTGAAGAGGGAAAGCTTGGCACCTGCTGCCTTGCAGGCATCCTCCAAACCCTGATAGCGGCGCACACGTGAGGTGTGTTGGTCATTGAGCGTCGTAGAAAGATAGGCAACATGCTTATGGCCTAAATCCGTAAGATGCTTGCCGATGAGCTGGCCTGCAGTAAAGTTGTTCATGTCAACAGTAGCCAGCTCCAGATCACTGCGTCTGTCACCGATGGCAACAACCGGCAGATATTTGCTCAGCTGATACGCCAGCTGCGGCTGTTGGGGAATCATGGCAAAGATGACACCGGCAACGTTGAATTTGCGAGCCTGCTCCATGATAAATTTTTCCGTATCCGTATCCCAATAGGTGGTGCGGACGGAGGTGACAAAGCCTTGCTTACGGGCAGCGATTTCAATACCCTGGATAATAGTAGTATAGAAAGGATTGAATAATGAAGGACAGATAATAATGATTAGTGTATCTGAGGGCCTGACGAGGGCGTAGGCCTTTTCCTTGCTGCTTTTGTAGCCGAGCTCGGCAGCGATAGCGTAGACCTGTTCAATAGTTTCCGCGTTGAAACGGTCAATACTGCGCCTGTTGAGAATCATCGATACGCTGGCAGGCGAAAGACCTGCCTTGGCAGCAATATCCTTCAGGGTAACCTTCTTAGGCATAAACACAATCCTTTCTAATTTAATTATGTATCAGGTGGCTGATATAAATTATCTGCCTAAAACCTTTGCGGCAATGTCAGGATAATTGGTAATCAGAACGTCAACACCGGCATCAACCAGCTCCTGCATCATTTCAGCATCGTTAGGAGTCCATGCCTGCAGAGCGATGTTGTGTGCGTGCAGATCAGCAGCAACGCCTTCCTTAGCACAGAAATAGGTGCGGGCGTTAACACTTGCAGCTCCTTGGGAAGCAGCGTATTCACCGATGTTCATCAGCCAGGTGTCGGTTAAAAGACCGCATTTTGCTTCCGGCATCAGTTTTTTGATTCTGGCAACAGTGTAATGGTTAAAGGAAGAATACCAGATCTGGTCTTCCAGACCGAATTCCTTGACCATAGCAATGAGCTTTTCTTCAATGCCTTCATATTCAAAATAGCTGGTTTTGAGCTCGATATTGGTAATCAGTTTGGTGGTTTTCAGCCAGGTGAAATATTCGCGTAATGTAGGAATGGTTTGGCGGGGGAAGAAGCCTTTGACATTAACGCCTACAGAAAGCATTTTCAGCTCTTCCAGGGTATGGTCCTTCAGCCAGCCGCTGCCGTTAGTGGTGCGGTCAAGCATTTCGTCATGCATGATAACGATTTCACCGTCTTTGGTGAGCTGGATATCCAGTTCAATGCCGTCAGCAACAGTTTCTTCTGCTACCTTTTGGAAAGCAAGCATAGTATTTTCAGGATAATAGCCGCTGAAGCCGCGGTGCGCAAAAATTTGAACCATTTCTATTCCTCCTTGAAATTTTCAATAATGTTCAACACTATCTTAGCATAAGATAAGCGAAAAAACAAGTGGGACACAATAAGGCCAACAGGGATAAAAAACGGCCAAAAGCCAGACTGCAAGTACATTTGCTAAATGTGCGTAAAATTATTGACAATTCTGTGTCACTCTGTTAATATGGTATCAGATTCAAAACGGGAATCTCTATTACATTAAATTTCAACAAAATTCAACAAGGGATTTAGGAGGATGAACATGAAAAAGATCGTAGCTCTTCTGTTAATGTCTGTTATGATGTTGGCGCTGACCGGTTGCGGCGGTTCTGACAAAAAGGATGAAAAGGCAGCAGGTTCTGACAAAAAGGTTGTTTTGAAGCTGAGCCATGTATTTTCTCCCGATGAGCAGCTGTACAAATCCATGGAATTGGTTGCTGAACGTATCAAGAAGAAAACCAATGGCCGTGTAGAAATTCAATGCTTTGGTCAAAACCAGCTGGCTTGCTACAAGGATGGCCTGGAGCAGGTTGCTAACGGTGCTAACTTTATTTCTGTAGAAGACCCGTCTTATCTGGGCGACTATGTACCTGATTTCAAACCTTTGGTTGGCCCGATGCTGTATCAATCCTATGACGAATATGAGAAGATGATTGAAACTCCGTTGGTTAAGGACATGGAAAAGAAAGCTGAAGAAAAAGGTATTAAGGTTCTGGCTCTGGACTACATCTTCGGCTTCCGTAATGTTATGACTAACAAGGTTATTACCAAACCGGAAGATATGAAAGGTCTGAAACTGCGTACTCCCGGCAGCAAGCTGTTCATTGACACCATCAATGCTATGGGCGCTACCGCTACCAGCCTGCCGTTCTCCGAAACTCTGTCCGGCGTTTCCCAAGGCGTTGTAGATGGTCTGGAAGGCTCCGAATTCACCAACATCGGTACCAAATGCTATGAGCACGTTAAAAACGTAGCTACCACCAAGCATTTTCTGGGTACCTGCGGCGTATACATTTCCACCAAAGTATTCAACAGCCTGTCTCCGGAAGATCAGAAGATTGTTGCTGAAGAATTTGCTTACGGCGGTAAAGAAATGACCAAGATTTCCACCGAATCCTATAACAAGGTTTATAAGGAACTGGAAAGCAAGGGCGTAAAATTCAACGATGTTGACCATGCTGCTTTCGAAAAAGCTACCGAGCCTGTATTCAAACAGATGGAAGACAAAGAAGGCGCAACTCCTGGTATCTATGAAAAGCTGAAAGCTGAGCTGGCAAAAATCCGCGCTGCAAAATAAGCTGTAGATTTTTTCAACATTACTAAACAGTTATAATGAAACACTAAGGAGCTACCACGCTGCATGCATGCGGCGTGACAGCTCCTTCCTTTGCATAAGTATTACTATAAAAATGGAGGTAAAATTTTGGGTAAAAACCTGAGCTTCGTGCTAAATAATCTGGAAGATTTAGTTGCTGCATTTTTCATCAGCATTACTACTATCCTTGTTGTCATCAATATTGTTCTGCGTTATGTTTTTAACTCTGGCCTTGTTTGGTCTGAAGAGGTTGCTACCGGCTGCTTTGTCTGGTCGGTATTTATCGGTGCTGTTGCCGTATTCAAGCATCGCGGTCACGTTGGCGTTGATATCATTGTTAAGAGAATGCCCCAAGGTATGCAGAAGGCTATCGGCCTGATTACCGACGTTATTCTTGTCGCGCTCAACGGCTACATGTCTTATCTTTCTATTATCTATATTTCCAAATCCTATACGAAAATGACCCCTGTACTGGGTATTTCTTCCGTTTATATCAGTTCTTCCGTACTGATTGCGTTTGTACTCATGACCATGTATTCTATTAAATTTGTCTGGCAGGATGTTACCGGTTCCGGAAAGGAGGAAAAATAATGGCTTATTTGCCCGTCATCATCGTTTTTGTGCTTTATTTTTCCAGTATTCCAATCGCTTATGCCCTGTTCGGTGCAACGATTTCCTACTTTACCTTTTTAGATGCGACTTCTCCTGCGCATCTGGTATTCCAACGTATTATTACCAGCACGCAGTCCTTCCCGCTGCTGGCAATTCCCTTCTTTATTATGGCAGGCTCCATCATGAACTATGCCGACATCAGCGATAAGCTGATGAAATTTACCGACGTGCTCATGGGTCATATGACCGGCGGTCTGGCTCAGGTTAACGTACTGCTCAGCCTGCTGATGGGCGGTGTTTCCGGCAGTGCTAACGCTGACGCTGCTATGCAGAGTAAAATGCTTGTTCCGGAAATGGAAAAGCGCGGTTACGGCAGAGCCTTCAGTGCTGCGGTAACAGCTGCGTCCTCCGCAAGTACGCCTGTAATTCCTCCCGGAATTAACCTTATTATTTATGCGCTGATTGCCAGCGTATCCGTAACTAAAATGTTTATGGCTGGCTATGTGCCCGGCATTCTCATGGCTGTATCTATGATGATTGTTGTTGCCATTGTTTCCAAGAAGCGTGGCTACAAGCCCTCTCGTGAAAAGGCTGCTACCTTCGGCGAAATCATGACTCAGCTTAAGGAATCTATCTGGGCGCTGCTGTTCCCATTCGGTATTATTGCCGGCCTGCGCATGGGTATGTTCACTCCGTCCGAGGCAGGCGCTGTAGCAGTAGTATACTGCATTCTGGTAGGCGCCTTCATCTATAAGGAGCTGAAGTGGGAATATGCCTGGCCGATTATGAAGGAAACTATTTACGGTACAAGCTCTGTTGTACTGATTATCGTAGCAGCTTCTTTCTTTGGCTATTATCTGAACTGGGAGCGTATTCCGCAGCATATCACCTCCGCAATGCTTGACTTTACCCGTAATCCGTACATGATGCTGATGCTGGTAAATATCCTGCTGCTGATTTTGGGCATGTTCCTGGAGGGTGGCGCTGCACTGATTATTCTGGCTCCGCTGCTGGTTCCTGTTGTAACTAAGCTGGGTGTTGACCCTGTACACTTCGGTATTATCTGTATTGTTAACATTATGATCGGCGGTTTGACGCCACCGTTCGGTTCGATGATGTTTACGGTTTGTGCGATAACGGAAACGCCGCTCGGCGAATTCTTCAAGGAAGTTTGGCCGTTTATCGTAGCGTTGTTAGTAGCATTACTTATTGTAACTTATGTTCCGGGGTTGGTAATGTTCTTGCCTAATTTATAAGACGTGCGATAAGGCACCGTATACTTTATCAGGATTCCTAGACGTACTAAAAGTACGCCGTCGTCACCCTTCTTCGTCTCCGTCACCTTCTCCCACGTCTTTGGCGAAGGTTTGCGGACGTGCGATAAGGCGCCGTATACATTATCAGGATTCCCAATCACATATAATTAAATATGCTTTTTCAGGAGCTGCTACGAAAGTGGCGGCTCCTTATGTTTTGTGTTATACTTAAAAATATCAAGGAAAGGTCGTGAAAGCATGAAAAATAAATATATCATGGCACTGGATTTGGGAACTACCAGCTGCCGCTGTATTTTATTTGACAAGCATGGAGAAATCTGCAGCGTAGCACAAAAGGAGTTTACGCAGTATTATCCGCAGGCAGGTTGGGTAGAGCACGATGCCGAGGAAATCTGGGCTACTCAGGTTGGCCTGATGTACGAGGCAATGAGCAAGCTGGATGTTACTCCGGCTGATATTGCCGGCATCGGTATTACGAATCAGCGCGAAACTACCGTAGTGTGGGACAAGAACACCGGTCGTCCTATCTGCAAGGCGATTGTCTGGCAGTGCCGTCGTACCGCAGAATACTGTGATCTGCTGAAAATCCGTGGCTATGCCAATATGTTCCGTGAAAAGACCGGCCTGGTGCTGGATGCTTATTTTTCCGGTACCAAGCTGCACTGGATTCTGGAAAACGTGCCTCATGCACGCGAGCGTGCGGAAGCAGGCCAGCTGCTGTTCGGCACTATCGACAGCTGGATTATCTGGAAGCTGACCGGCGGTAAGGTTCATGTTACGGATTATTCCAATGCTTCGCGTACATTGATGTTTAATATTCATACTCTGCAGTGGGATGAAGAAATTCTGACTGTTTTGGGCATTCCGCGCCAAATGCTGCCGGAGGTTAAGCCGTCAAGCTGCGTATACGGTTCTACCGATGCGAAGCTTTTTGAGGCTTCTATTCCTATCGCCGGCGCTGCAGGTGACCAGCAATGTGCGCTGTTCGGACAGACCTGCTTTGCACCCGGCGAAGCAAAAAATACCTACGGTACGGGCGGTTTTATGCTGATGAATACCGGCGAAAAGCCTGTAGATAGCAAAAACGGTCTTGTTACAACTATCGCCTGGGGTGTAGACGGTAAGGTGGAATATGCGCTGGAAGGCTCTATTTTCGTTGCCGGCGCTGCTATCCAATGGCTGCGTGATGAGCTGGGCCTGATTCGCAATGCTGCCGAATCCGAGGCTATGGCAAAATCTGTACCAGATTCCAACGGCTGCTACATGGTTCCTGCTTTTGTAGGCTTGGGTGCTCCGCATTGGAACCAATATGCGCGCGGTGCGATTGTCGGCCTTACGCGCGGTGTTAACCGTAATCATATTGTACGTGCAACGCTCGAAGCTATTGCTTATCAGGTGTATGACGTACTGAAGGCTATGGAGGAGGACAGCGGTATTAAGCTGAGCTCGCTGCAGGTTGATGGCGGTGCCTGTGCCAACAGCTTCTTGATGCAGACGCAGGCGGACATCATCAATGTTAAGGTAGAACGCCCGAGCTGCATTGAAACAACCGCTATGGGCGCTGCTTATCTTGCAGGTCTGGCAGTAGGCTATTGGGATAACAAGGAAATGATTAAGGGCAATCACGTTATTGAGCAGACCTTTATGCCCGATATGGATGAAGAAAAGCGTAATCATCTGCTACGCGGCTGGCATAGGGCGGTGCGTGCGTCCTGCATTAAGCTGCATCCTGAAGATTAAACTGAATATAAAAATACAGCAAAAAAGCCTTGCAGTTTGGACTTACTGCAAGGCTTTTCTGCTTTTTGAAGAGTTGAGTGTTTGTTCGCCGGCTTTAGGGGATGCCGGCTGATAAGGAGTATTATAAAAAGAGTATTGTAAGGGGTGTGATATATATAAGCTATTAGCTTTTAGCTGAGTTAGGGGTGTATCAGGACTGTTTTTCGATATCGCCGAAGTAGAATTTGATGAGTCGTTTGTATTCGCCGCTCTTTTTATAGTCGCTCAAAGCAACGTTAAACTTTTTAATCAGCTCTTCATTTCCTTTTTCAGCATAGACAACAAGATCATCCTGGCGTTCGGAATGGCCTACAACCTGCAGGCAATTGTCGTCATCGGTATGAGTCATATAGTAAGCAGTGGTCAGGTTACCGCAGATAGCGTAATCTGCTTCGCCGGTTTCTACTGCATGTAAAGCGCTGGCATTTTCCGGATATTCAACAATGATGCTGCCGGGGAAGGATTTTGCAACGCGTTCAGCAGATGCACCTTTTTTTATAGCAACCTTACGGCCGTTCATGCTGTCGATGTCTGCTTTAAGGTTACTGCCTTTTTTGGCAACGATGGAGAAAGCAGCTTTAGCATAGGAATCACTTGCAGCATAGTCAATGGAACGTGCCTTGGTTTTACTGAAGTTGTTCATGGCAATATCATATTTCTTATGATTAAGACCGGGCAGAAGCTCGTCGAACGGGGTGTTTACAAATTCAACCTTGTTATAGCCCATTTTTTTAGCTACATCGTTGATTAAATCAATATCAAAGCCGGTAAATTTATTTTGCTCCTTGAGATAAAGCTCAAAGGGCGGAGAAGCAGGTGATGTTGCTACACGCAACACCTTGTCGGCGGCAGGTGTTTGCGTTGCCTGTTTGTCGCTGCCGCAGCCGGCTGATAAAAGCAGGCACAGCATGCTGACAAGAATAAATAACATCTTTTTCATTAGCAGATACCTCCATACATTTATTGGGAAACATTACCATACATATGAGCAATCATTCACTAATTGCCTAAATTATATACCCCCTTAAGATAGCTTGTCAAGAGGGTATATCAAGAAAAATTTAAAATTATTTTTGTGTGGCGTAAGCTGAGTTTTATTTAATTATTCTGATCGTGCGGACGTAAATCCGGCGGCAGCATAGTGCAGGCTTCGTGGCTGTCCTCGCTCAAAGGGTTGACATGCACCATGCAATGCTTTACCAGCGGAAAGTTTGCTTCAACAGCGGTGTGCACCATTTCGGCGATATGATGTGCCTGCAGCAGAGTAAGGTTATCCTTGACGCTGATTTCAATATCAACGTAAATCCGGCTGCCGAAAAGACGGCTGTGCAGACTGTCGAGATGCTCTACACCGGGAACGCGGGAAACAAGCTCTTCCATAGCAGTTGCTGTTTCCTCATCACAGCTGCGGTCAACCATCTTATCCATAGAATCCTTGAATACTTCGTAGGCAGCATATAAAATCATCACACAGATAACTAAGCTGGCGATGGGGTCTAAAATAGGATAGCCCATGCGTGCGCCCAAAATACCGATGAAAGCACCGACGGAGCTCATAGCGTCGCTGCGATGATGCCATGCTTCCGCCATCAGTGCGCCGGAATTGATTTTTTGTGCAGCGTTACGGGTGTACCAGAACATTGCTTCCTTGGCAACGATAGAAATAATTGCTGCCCACAGAGCAAGCTGTCCGGGGACCTCCAGCTCAGCAGGGTCGCCTACAATTTTTTCGTAGCCGCTGTAGCCGATAAGCAGAGCGATAATAGTCAGGATTATTGCCAAAAGAATAGCTGCAATGCATTCAATACGCTCGTGGCCGTAGGGATGCTCTTCATCCGAAGCTTTGTTGGAAAACTTTACGCCGGCCATAACAATGAGGGTACCGAAAACATCAGACGCGGAGTGGATACCGTCAGAAACCATGGCAGCGGATTGGGCGATAAAACCGGCAATCAGCTTGCCCAATGATAAAAGCAGATTACCGATAATACTGTTGATGGAAACAATCATAGCGATTCTTTCAGCATCGTTTTCAAATTTCATAATAAAACCTCCTAAAGTGGTCTTTGCATTTGTGCAGGCCTTTTACATACAAAAAACGCCTGCGAGATAGTAGTTAACTGTCCCGCAGACGTTGCGTCAAGGTCTGCTGCCCAGAGGGCCCGGCTGCAAAAACCCGGAAGAAGGTTTACCGCCTGATCAGTTTGTACTGTAGCTAAATTGCAGTGCAAAGAGATTATCTGAATTATAAGCGGTTAGCAAAGGCTTTGTCAAGCGGTTTTTGCAAAATATTTTACAGTTTTCAGAGAAAAATTTCCTGCATAGAGATTAAGTGCTAACCAGAGTTTGCGGTTAACTTTGGTTTACCTTATTGTATAAATAGCAGTAGTAAGAAAATCATACAAATACATGAATAAATGTTGACATATTATCCGAAAGAGATATAATAAGGGTATCAGTACAAATCGCATAACTTATTAATAAGTTTATAGTAGTGGAGGTAATATTATGAAAAAATTTTTTATGCTGATGTTCTGTGTTGTTATGGCCTTTGCATTGGCCGGTTGTGGCGGCAGCAATGAGAAAAACGCATCTCAGGCACCGGAAGGTAAAGTGCTGAAGGTAGCAACGGATGCCAACTTCCCTCCGTTTGAGTATTATCAGGAGCAAAGCAAGGTGCATACCGGTTTTGATATTGCACTGGTAAAGGCCGTGGCTAAGCAGATGGGCTATGAGAAGGTTGAATTTGTTAATGTTGATTTTAAGAATATCTTAACAGGTCTGCAGGATAAAAAATATGATATGGCTGTTGCTGCTTTAAGTATTACACCGGAGCGTGAGCGTTTGGTTGACTTCAGTGAAGCTTATGCAGAGGATGGCTATAAGGTTATCGTAAGTAAAAATGCCAAGCTAGGCGATGATTTTGCGGCCTTGGCAGGCAAGACGGTTGCTGCCGAGGAAGGCAGCTATGCTGAGGAGCTTTTGAAATCTAAGGCTAAGGATGCTAAGGTTGTGCCTGTGCGTGATACGGAAGCAGGCATTAAGCTCGTGGCTGAGGGAAAGGCTGATGCACTCGTTGCTTCTAAAATAGTTGCCAGCTTTTTTATCACTCATAATTATGGTGCTAAGGTGAAATTTGCCGGTGAAACGGTACTGGATAAAGACAAATATGGTATGGCGGTTGCCAACGGTAATCAGGAGTTGGTGAAGAAGGTTAACGAAGCGCTGAAAGAGATTAAGCGCAGCGGTGAATACAAAAATATTTACAGCTCTTATTTTGGTAACTAAGCTTTAAGCTGTTAATATAACTATTAAATTGTTGATTTTACTACGCAACAGATGCTGATGTCTGTTGCGTATTTTTATGCAGTTTATGATTTACATAAAAAAATCCGGCCTGCTTGAGCAGACCGGAAAAACTTTAAATTTTACTCTTCGTCATCAAATTCCTTAATGGTGCCGTAGGCTACAAGAATAGTGCCCTTGGGAGATGCCAGTGCCGGGCAGACGTAAAGGATTACGCCTGTCTGCTCTGCGTAATAGGTTGTCAGCGTGTTGCCGAAAACGTCGGTGATGCGTCCCAAAACCTGGCCTTCTTCAACAAAATCGCCGCTGTGGATGTGGTGCAGCCAGCAGCCTGTTTCCAAAGCTTCCAGATAAATAAGGTTTTCTACATCACGCGGAGAGTGATGGCGTGGCTTTACAGGCAGGGAGAACATTTTCAGCTTGCGCAGGATGTTGCGGATATCATCCTTGTAGGCTTCAATATCCTCGTGCAGGCAGAGGCCGGCGCCGCCGCGTTCAATTAAAATAGAAGGAAGTCCGGTGCTGGCGGCGTAGTTATAGGCACCGCCGGTTGCTAAAGAGCGTACCATATATTCCATATCGAGTACGCGTGCTACAGAGCGGGATTTCTTTTCTACCTCAGGGGTAGGCTGGCCGGGATAGTAAACATAGGGATGCAGGCTTTCGTGGATATCGCCGCTGTGCATGTCTACATAAAAATCGGCAATAGAGAAAAAGTTGTTGCTGATTAAATATGCAGTTTTATCGGCAAGCGTTCCCATGGGATCACCGGGGAAAACGCGGTTCAGGTTTTTGCCGTCTTCGGGTACAATCATTTCGCGGCGTGCCCAAAAGCCCTGGATATTTACCGGGTGCATCATGATCAGGCAGCCTGCTACGTGCTCGGGCTCAATATCGCGGCCCAGCTCCATTGCTGCTGCGATACCGGGGTATTCACCACCGTGAATACCTGCGGTAATAAGCAGGGTGGGGCCATCTTTTTCGCCATTGATAATAGTCAGAGGGATTTTTACATTGGTGTCCGGGACAGGCAGGTACGTGCGCAGTTTAGTGCCACGTTCAATCGTCAGTCCACATACCTTTAGTGTGTCAGACATGTGCTCACTCCTTTGATATAATTCTCATACTTTTATTAATCGTACTTTTATATTAGCGACTGCTAACTAAAGCTTAAAAAATTAAGCAATGGCATACAAATTATTCTTTGACGGAGATTGGCAAAATTTCCGCGGAAATATTTTCAGCAATTGCTACTTTTTTTACTTGCAATAAATTATAACATATGATAAGCTATTCACACAAGATGTTTTTTTAAAATAAAATTTTGTGCGAATAAACAAGGGAGATAGATAGAGTGAACCTGCTGACTGATAGGGAATACTTGGGCCTGACAGTACCGTTTATGCTGTCGACAATGACGCAGCCTTTAATGGGTGCGGTGAATACAGCCGTTATGGGACAGCTTCCGGATCCTAAATATATCGCAGCAGTTTCCCTGGGCGCTATCTTGTTCAACAATTTATATTGGTTATTTGGTTTTTTACGTGTGAGTACTACCGGTTATGCGGCACAGGCCTTTGGCGCTGCCGATAAAAGACTTGGTATGCTCGCCTTTTTTAAGCCCTTGGTGCTGGCAATGCTGATAAGTGCCTGCTGCATTCTTTTCCAGAAGCCTATCTTGGAGCTGTATCTGGCCATGATTGGTGCTGCACCGGAGGTAAACCTGTTGTGCCGGGATGCCGTCTTTTCCGGTGCCATGTTCCTGTTGCGCCTTGATCCGGCTGCCAGAGAAGTCGCCGGGATCTATTACGACATCCTGATCTGGACGGCTCCCCTCACGCTGCTGAACTACGCCATACTGGGCTGGCTCATGGGGCAGACGCGGGTGCGTGCCAGCGTGTTTATGCAGGTTTCCATGAACGTGCTGAACATGGCACTGAGTATCTGGTTTGTTTTCTGGCTGCATATGGATATTACCGGTGTGGCTTTTGCTACCTTGCTCAGTCAGCTGTACGGCGGCATCCTGAGTGTAGTACTGATGTACTATTACGGTGATTTTGATTACAAGGCGCTGCCTTGGAGCGAGCTGCTGGATTGGCGTGAGTTTATCGGCATGCTGCAGGTGAACGTCAACCTGATGATTCGTACTGCCTGCCTGCTGACCGTCAACAACATTATTGCGGCGGTGGGAGCTTCCTTCGGTACTGTGGTGCTGGCAGCCAACGCTGTGCTGCTGCAGCTCAAGGATATAATGAGCTACCTGATTGACGGTATGGCGAACGGCACGGCGATTTTTAGCGGCCGTGCGGTAGGAGCAAAGAACGGCAAGCTGTTTGCCGCTACCATAAAAATGACCTTTAAATGGCTGGTGGTACTGGCTGCTATTCTGATGCTCGGCTATCATCTGGGCAATGAATTCTTTATCCGCCTGTTTACCAATATTGAAGAGGTTGTAGCAATGGCTGTGACCTACAATGTGTTTGTTTTATTCTATCCTGTCTGCGCCGGTATCGGCATGGTGCTTTACGGAGTTTTCTGCGGAGCTACCAGAACCGCACCGGTACGCAACATGATGCTGATGGCACTCTTAGTATTTTACCTTTTGCAGTGGCAGCTGGTGCCGCTTTGGGGCAACAGCGGACTATGGCTGGCCTTGCTGGGCTTTATGCTGTCTCAGTCAATAATACTTTTATTTTATTTGTCTTCTTTGAGAAGAGAGTTTGCCTAAGCAACCCTTTTGTAACAAATTTGTTGCAAATAATGAGCATTAGTGCTATTATAAATCTATAAGTGTTAGCTTATTATTTTTTTGCCGACATAAGGAACTTTTACAAATCTATACTCTTCTGAGGTGCCTGCCTATGCAGGTAATAATCGGAATACGGTGCAAATCCGTAGCGGTCAAGCCACTGTGATGCCGCAAGGCTAAGTCAGGTTGATTTCCTCAGTTGATATATTCCTGCTAGCGACGGAAATATATATATAATTACAATTGTGCACATTGTAATTATGTATCCTTTCTGCGCTCATTTTGCAGGAAGGGTAATTTTTTTTGATGGAGATGATGTGCTTTGACGAAAAAGCAGCTTCTGTCCCGACTGGGGCAGATCATCCTTGTTCTGCTGGGTATCAGCTTTATTACCTTTGCTTTGGTAATGCTGGCCCCTGGCGATGTAGCTCGCCAGATGATTGCAGGTAACGAGGATATTATTGTAAGTCAGGCCGAAATTGATGCACTGCGTGCAGAATTAGGTCTGGACAAGCCCTTCTTCTTCCAGTATCTGGATTGGTTGGGTCGTGCGCTGCATGGCAACCTCGGTTTCTCCTTTATGGCTAAAAAGCCTGTTGTTGAGGAGCTGTTCGAGCGTCTGCCCGGTACTATCCTATTGTCTCTGGCTTCCCTTGCAATGATGTTGGTGGTATCTATTCCTGCCGGCATTTATTCTGCAGTTAAGCGCGGTGGCTGGTTTGACTATGTAGTACGCAGCTTTACTTTCCTTGGCGTATCAATGCCGGGCTTCTGGGTTGGCTTGATGCTGCTGTGGATTTTTGGTCTGCAACTTGACCTCTTGCCTATTGTCGGCGGTACGATTGGTGTTGACACGATTATCCTGCCTGCGGCAACGTTGGCCTTTGCAATGTCTTCCAAGTACACACGTCAGGTGCGTGCTGCTATTCTGGAAGAGCTGCATCAGGACTATGTTGTCGGTGCACGCGCGCGTGGTATGAGTGAAAGCCATATTCTGTGGAAAGAGGTTCTTCCGAACGCTCTGCTGCCGCTGATTACGCTTTTAGGTCTGTCTTTAGGTAACCTTCTGGGCGGTGCTGCGGTTATCGAGATTGTTTTCCAATGGCCCGGCCTTGGCCGTCTGGCAATTGAAGCAATTACCTACCGTGATTTCCAGCTGGTACAAGGTGTTGTTGTGTGGATTGCGTTGATGTATATGGTTATCAATCTCATTGTTGATATCTCTTATAACTATCTTGATCCGCGTCTGAGAAAGGTAAGGTAAGAGCAGATGGAAACAATTATTAATGGTTTTAAAACCAACCGTGCTTTTGCCGTAACCTCAGTTCTGGTATTGGTGCTGATTGCTATTGCTTTTGCGGCACCTGTTCTTGCACCGTATGATCCGACTCATGCAACAATGCAGGATGCTTTCATGGCACCGGGCGGAAGTCATCTGTTCGGCACAGATAAGCTGGGTCGTGACTGCTTAAGCCGTGTGCTTTATGGTGCGCGTGCTTCCCTGAGCGGTGTATTGTTCCTGGTAGCCAGCGTATTTATCGTTGGTACTTCTATGGGTGTTATTTCCGGTTATTTCGGCGGTAAGGTTGATATGGTTATCATGCGTATTTCTGATATGATGATTTCCTTCCCTGGTATGATTCTGGCTATCGCTGTTGCCGGTATTATGGGTGGCAGCCTTGTCAACGCCGTAATCGCGCTGACGATTGTAAGCTGGACAAAATATGCGCGTTTATCCCGCAGCCTGGTACTGCAGATTAAACGTCGTGACTATGTAGAAGCAGCAATCGTTAACGGCGGTACCTCGCCTCATATTCTGTGGGTACATATCCTGCCCAATATTTTGCCGATGATGGTTATTACCGCAGCAGCAGATATCGGTGCTCTGATGATGGAGCTTGCAGGTCTGTCCTTCCTGGGCTTCGGCAGCCAACCGCCTGCTCCTGAATGGGGCCTGATGCTGAATGAAGGTCGTCAGCAGCTGCAGACTGCACCGTGGCTGATGTTCTTCCCCGGTTTGGCAATCTTTGTTACCGTTATGATTTTCAACCTTTGGGGCGATAATCTGCGTGATGTGCTTGACCCGCGTAATGACGTACAGGATTAATTATTTTCGCCTTAGTTTTTGATATCCGGCAGAAGTCTGCCGGGTTAAATGAGTATATGAAATGGAGAGATGACTAATGAAAAAAATGTTTAAAGCTACCGCAGCAGCGGCTATGATCGGTTTACTGGCATTTGCAGCAGCAGGCTGTGGCGGCGACAAAAAAGCTGAGCACAAGGAAGTTGTAAAATTTGGTGTTACCAACTTCGCTGACTCCCTGGAAACCACCGATAACTACTTTGGCTGGATTGTAATGCGTTACGGCCTGGGCGAATGCCTGGTTAAATTCGATAAAAAAATGAACGCTGTTCCTTGGCTGGCTGATAAATGGACCATTTCTGATGATAAGCTGACCTGGACCTTCCACATCAACGATAAGGCTTGCTTCTCCAACGGTACCAAACTGACCGGTGAGCTGGCAGCAGCTTCTATCCAACGTACCTTTGAAAAAGCAGCTCGTGCAAAATCCATGTTCGAATATGAATTCATCAAGGGTGAAGGCCAGAACGTAATCATCAAAACTAAAAAACCGGTACCGACTCTGCCCGGTATGCTTGGTGACCCTCTGTTCATTATCGTTGATACTCAAACCATTAAAGACCGTGATACCGCAAAACAAGGCGCTATCTGCACCGGTCCTTATACAGTAAAATCCTACAGCAAAGCTAAAGCTGAAATGGTTAGAAACGAAAAATACTGGGATGGCGCAGTTCCGTTCAAAGAGGTTGATATCCTGACCATCGACGATCCTAACACCCGTGCTATGGCTCTGCAAAAAGGTGAAATCGACTTCGCTATTAACATTGCAGCAGGCGACCTGCAGCTGTTCAAAGACAAAAATAAATACAACATCTCCAATATCGCTTCCCTGCGTGACGTACTTGCTCGTCTGAATGTACGTGCTGACAGACCGTTGGGCGATATCAAAGTCCGCGAAGCTCTGCTGCGTTCTCTGGACCGTGTAACCTACAACAAGGTTCTGCTGAAAGACACCTTCGTTCCCGGTGGTCCGTACCTGCCGCCTTCTGTTGACTACGGTTATGATGAACTGTACAAATACGATAAAAACCAATACAATGTTGAAAGCGCTAAAAAGTTGCTTGCTGAAGCTGGCTGGAAAGATACCAACGGCGACGGCTTTGTTGATAAAGACGGCAAAAACCTGGAACTGAACTTCGTATTCTACAGCGGCCGTGCTGAGCTGCCTCTGTATGCAGAAGCTACTCAGGCTGATGCTAAGAAAGTCGGCATTAAAGTTAACCTGAAGAACGTTGACTACAACGTACTGGATGGTATCGGCCGTAAAGGTGATTATGACCTGCTGATTTCCAACGTACTGACTCTGCAGGCTGGCGATCCTGAAGTATTCATGAACATGTACCTCAAGACCGGTCAAGAACAGAACGGTTCCGGTTACAGCAATCCGAAATTTGATGCTCTGTCCGATAAACTGGGCGTAGAATTTGACCCGGCTAAACGTCGTGAGCTGGTTATCGAAATGCAAAAAGTTATCCTCGACGACGCAGCTTCCCTGGTATTCGGTCATCCGCAAACCAACATGGTTTCCAACAAATCTATTGCTAACGCAGAAATCCTGCCTTGCGATTACTACTGGCTGACCAAAGATATCAAATCTGCTAACTAATAATTTACAAAGAAGGTAACGCTTAATGCTACTTGAAGTAAAAGATTTAGACATCAGCTACGGTGACAAGCTCACCGTAACCGGTGCCAGCTTAGAATTGGATAAGGGCGAGATTATGTCTATCGTCGGCGAGTCCGGCAGTGGCAAAACAACCGTTATCCGCGCTATTATGGGTTGCCTGCCTGGTGCTGGCCGCGTTAGCCGCGGCAGCATCATCTTTGACGGCAAGGATGTATTGCAAAATACTCCCGATGAATGGCGCAAAATGTATGGCAGTGAGATGTCCATGATTTTCCAGGACAGTGGCAACATGATTAATCCTATCCGCCGCATCGGCCAACAGTTCATTGACTACGTTCAGGCGCATCAGCCTGACAAGTCTAAGGACCAGGCTTATAAGATGTGCTGTGATATGCTGACTAACGTGCGTCTGCCGAACCCGGAAAATATCATGAACAGCTATCCGTTTGAGCTGTCCGGCGGTATGCGTCAGCGTGTAGGTATCGCTATGGCCATGATTTTCAGCCCGAAAATCCTCTTGGCTGACGAACCTACCAGTGCGCTGGACGTAACTACTCAGGCACAGATTATCCGTCAGATTGTTGATATTCGTGACGAATACGGCGTTGCCGTTATCATGGTTACCCATAACCTTGGCGTTGCTTCCTATGTATCCAACAAGCTGATGGTTATGAAGGGCGGTCATGTTGTGGAATATGGCAAGCGTGAGGACGTTATTGCTAATCCGCAGGACGATTATACAAAACAGCTGCTGAGGGCAGTTCCGGTCATAGGAGGTAAGACATATTATGAGCAATAATGAAAGACCGGCCTATGAACGTACTAAACTGGTACTGGAGATTAACCACCTTACCAAAAAATTCGCAGTTGACGGCGGCAAGTTTCTGACTGCCTGCAATGACATCAACCTGCGTGCATACGAAGGCCGTACCCTGGGCATCATCGGTGAATCCGGCTGCGGTAAGAGTACACTGGTGCGTACTTTGCTGCGTATTCACCCTGCTACCAGCGGTGAAGCAATTTTCGAAGGCCATGATTTGATGCAGTCCAAGGGTGAACAGCTGCGTCAGGACAGAAAGAACATCCAGATGGTGTTCCAGGATCCGACTGCTGCCTTTAACCCGAAGATGCTCGTAAAGGATATCCTTACCGAGCCTTTGAAAAACTTCGGCCTGATTAAAAACAGCGAGGTAGACGCCAAAGCAGCAGAGCTGTTGGAA
>OHVB01000250.1_pt1 | contig 21952 bp, 16 predicted proteins | sample 1579331 | NCBI WGS metagenome assembly OHVB01 (sample SAMEA3882503, study PRJEB24775) | human gut metagenome | biome: human-associated habitat; feature: intestine environment; material: feces | place: Netherlands | collected 2009/2010
CAGTATTTTCAGCATATGATCCGATGTGCCAATCGTCATCTGGAACGGATGGCTGCCGGACAGTTTCTGCTAAAATGCAGAAGTATGGAAAACCTTTCCACTCAGGGAAATACCGGTCTTGATCTGGATGTCTACAGTCTGATCACCGGAAAGGTGCGGGATGTCAAGACCCTTTCCGGTGGAGAATCCTTCATGGCAGCACTGGCACTGGCACTTGGTATGACGGATGTGATCACACAGGCTGTGGGAGCAGTTCATATCGATACCTTATTTATTGATGAAGGATTTGGTTCACTGGATGAAAACGCCAGGGAACAGGCAATCCGTATCCTCCAGGGACTCTCCGGAGGCAGCCGGCTGGTGGGAATCATTTCCCATGTACAGGAATTAAAAGCAAGGATTGAGAAACAGATTGTGGTGACAAAGGAAAAAGCAGGCGGAAGCAGAGTGGAACTTAAGATTGACTGATCTGTACCGGAGAAGAATTTCATGCTGAGATGAAGCGGAGCACCAATGGAGGTGGGGAAAATTCACCGAAACTGGAAGGAGAAGATGATTTTTATGAGCTGTTTTTTGCGGGGCTGGAGTAAAGAGTTATAATTTTGGCTCAGGGATTCGGTTAAAATTCCGCATCAATATACTTCTCCAGCACCGGGAACTGTACACCACCGATCTTCAGTACCTGGCTGTGGAAAGCTTTCAGATCAAAGTCCTGGCCAAGGCGGTTCTGTTCGGAAGTGCGTAAGTCCAGAAGACTTAAGTAGCCCCAGTAGTATTTCAAATAATTTCCCGGGGTTTCCAGGATATACTGGTAGATCTCGGAGACAACGGCGCTGTCTTCGATACCAAAGGCTTTTAGAAAGCTGGCGGCTTCGGCCTGAGTCCAGCCGTTGTAATGGATCTCAATGTCCAGAAGGGAGTACATGCATAAATTGATGCTTCGGTTCAGCCAGGAGATCCTGGCAAGCTCTGTGGCAGAAGGATCCTGAATATAATCGGCGGCGTACTGGTAGGCATAGGGTTCGATGTAGGTGGCCCATCCTTCTGCAAAGCCGGAGGTGCAGAGAAGATTTCGGATGTTGGAGGATTTTTGGCGTTGGAAGGTGACAGTCTGGTAAAGATGCCCCGGGAATCCTTCATGTGCCAGTGTGGTAAAAAGCTCCAGACCCTGGTAGCTGGCAGCCGGATTTATGTAGATCACATTGGGGGTTCCGGTATCCATAGGTGGGGTGAGATAAAAGGCGGGGCTTAGATATTCTTTCATGGAATCGTGGACTGTGCGGAGCTCAAAGGTGACATCTGTGAGAGGTGGGAAGTCTGTTTGGATCTTCTGCTGCAAGGCATTCAGCATCTGGGCAGGCTTTATTTCTCTGAAAGTGATTCCCCGGCTGAGAGTAGTCAGAAGCTCCGGGTTTTGTCGAAGTATGGTTCCTGCGATGCCGATCTCGTCGGAAAGCTGTCCGGAGAGTCGTTTTTCCATTTGCTTTACAGGAACGTAAGAGCCGATCTGACTCTGAAGAAGATAGAGATAGTAGGCTTTTCCTCCCTTGAAATAAGTCAGGCCACGAGTGTTTTTTCCTGTGCCACGCAAAGCTTCCAGACCGGTCATAAGTTCCTGATAGGCTGGGATGACTTCTGTTTTCATAAGATTTTGGTGGGTCAGGACCAGAGCGTTCTGCTCTGAGGAAGGAAGTTTTCCATATTCGGATAGCTTTTTCTGGAAAATTTCCAGCATATAATTGTTGTCGGGATTCTGGATAAAAGCACTGCATTGTGCAAGGACCCGGTCCAGGGTAGTATCGCTCATAAAGAAGCCAGCTTCGGATTTCTTTTTTTCAAATTTCAGGATGCTCCGAAAGTATGGGCGGATGGTGGTGAGAAGAGTGAAATAGTCGGTGATATCACGATCTTCATAAAAGGCATATTCCGCCAGAAGAACCGGAAGCTGAGCCTGAATACCAAGACTTGGGCCAAGAGGCTCCTGAAGCAGATAATTGTCGCCCAGTGATTTTTCCGTGTGGTAATAGAGGAGCATGGAGTCCAGCGTCAGCTGATTTTCCGTGGAAAGGCGGCTGTAGCGGAAGGATTTCAGCTTTTTTTCGTACTGGCTGCAGATCTGGTATGTATTTTTCATATCTGTGGGGACAGTGCCAAGAGAAGCTTTTTTTCGCCGGATACCCTGTTTTTCCGGATGTGCCAGGGTATAATGGAGGGTAAGGGTGCTGCCGGAAACTTCATTTTGAAAAACTTTTCCGGAAAAGGCTTCGAATTTTCCGTTTTCTGTGATCCCGTGAGTGGAAAAATAACCGGCAGTAAGGCCGGTGAGAAGTGCCAGGATAAGAAGCAGAGTGATGAAAATAGAAAATTTATTTTTCCTGATTTTAAGAGACATAAGACAGTCTTTCATTACTGTTTACAGACATATACCATGTGGAGAGTGCTGATGGTCTCGAAGCAAACAGTAACGTCCTTTCAGAGTGGCGCTTTGTTCTATCATATTGGAAAATTACGGAATCTATGATATTATGTGAGCGGAAATATACAAAAATGGAGAAATAACATGAGTGATATTTATGATCTTGCAATTTTAGGCGGAGGTCCGGCAGGGATCACGGCAGCGATCTATGCGTCCAGGGCCAGGTTAAATACCATATGGATCGATAAAAACTTTGCACCGGGCGGTCAGGTCACAGCTACCTATGCGGTGGATAATTATCCGGGAATGCCGGGGATATCGGGCATGGATCTCGGAGAAGCCTTTGGGGCACATGCCCGGAAGCTGGGCTTGGAACCGCAGCGAGAGAAGATTCTTTCCCTGGAAAATATTTCCGGAGAGATCAAGACGATTCGTACAAAAAAGCATGAATATCAGGCGAAAGCCCTGATCCTTGCATTTGGGGCAGAGCACCGGAAGCTGGATATCCCGGGAGAGGATGATCTGAGCGGCCTTGGTGTTTCCTACTGCGCTACCTGTGACGGAGCTTTTTATAAGGATCGGACCGCAGTGGTAGTGGGGGGAGGAAACGTGGCAGCAGAGGATGCAGTTTTTCTTTCCGGCCTCTGTGAAAGGGTATATCTTGTTCATCGCCGTGATGCGCTTCGAGCAGATCAGACACTTCAGGAGAAAATTTTTGCCTGTGAGAATATAGAAATGGTGTGGGACAGTGTTCCCCTTGAGATCCTGGGACAGGATGAAGTGACCGGTCTTAAGATCCGTAATATAAAAACAAATGAAGAGAGGGAGCTGACCGCAGATGGTGTTTTCATTGCTGTGGGGATCGTTCCTAATACGACACTTGTAAAGGATCAGCTCAAGCTGGATGAAAATGGATATATCTGTGCAGGAGAAGAGGGGGTTACCAGCGCACCTGGGGTTTTTGCAGCGGGGGATATTCGTACCAAGGCACTTCGCCAGATAGTAACTGCTGTTTCAGATGGAGCCAATGCAGTGGCTTCCGCACAGAAATATCTCTGGAGGAAAGATAATGGCAACGATTAAGGAAATCGCACAAAGAGCAGGCGTGAGTACAACAACTGTTTCCAATGTCATACATGGAAAAACAAAAAAAGTATCTCCTGCCAATATTCAGAAGATCGAGAATCTTATCCGGGAAATGGGATATGTCCAGAAAATGGGACTGAGAGTTCTGAATAAAGAAAAATCCCAGCTGATCGCAGTTGTGATCAATTATCATAAAGACTTCAGGGATTCTATCATCGGAGATCCTTTTTATGGAAAGATCATCGGTTTTATCGAGAAATACGTGCAGGAACTGGGATATTATCTGATGCTGTATTCCGCAAAGGATACAGATAAGATATTCCAGATGGTCATGGGCTGGGATGTAGATGGCGTTATTGCCATCTCCTTCAGCAAAAGCAACTGTGAAAAGATCTATCAGCTGATCAACAAACCGATCGTTTCCATTGATGCATACGGTGAGCTTGATGCAGGCCAGGAAAACCATGTCCTGAATATTGGACTGGACGACGAAAGTGGCGGCTATCTTATGACAAAATATCTTCTGGAATGCGGCTATGAGCATATCCAGGTTTGTGCAGGCCGTGATAATGGTGTGGACCATCTTCGTTACATGGGCGCTCAGCGGGCGGCGAAGGATTTTGCAAAGAAAAAGCAGAAGGTGCAGTTTACTGCTCTTGGAATGAACTACGCCAAACGAAAAGAAAGCTATGCGTGGCTGCTCCAGCGGAAAAAACCAAAGGCCGCACTGTTTTTCCTGTCGGATCTCTATGCATTGGAGGCTATCAGCTTTTTCAGCAGTCGTGGAGTAAAGATTCCGGAGGAGATCGGAATTGCAGGATACGATAACATCAGTTATGCGGAATTTTCCGTGCCTCGTCTGACTACTATCAGTCAGAATGTGGAGCAGAAGGCGTCTCTTGCAGTGGAAATTCTGATGGAACGGATCAATGGAGTGGAAAAAGAGCGTGAAAATGAGATCATGCTTCCGGTCACGCTGATCCCCAGGAGATCTGTACAGCCGCAGCATGAGGAAAAGTAAGTCTGCAGAGAATGTACCTGATCTGATCAAGGGGGTAGATACGAGAAGTCACTGCAGAACTGTGAAAAATAGAAAATCGGGACTTTCAATATAGTAAGAGTATAGAGAATCTAAGATATAAAGATATCAAAAGCCGAAATATACGGGAACTGTCAGTGTCTGACAGTCAGAGTATTTTCGGCTTTTTGTAAATTTACCTGAAATCGTAAAAGAGTTATCCTGTGTAGGTTCGTGCTGAAGATGTGGATAATAAGCATTTGCTGTTCTATGTGAAACCTGCACAAAACTATGATTTTGAACTTGTTACAATAATAGGTTATGTACATAACCTATTTACACAGCCTGGCTTTGATGCTATAGTGTGAGCATAAAGGTTAGGTATATAACCAAAGGGAAAGAGTACAGAAGGAGTGAATACCAGATGAAACAGATTCTGATCGCCACACATGGAAAAATGGCCTCCGGCATTCGTTATACAGCAGAGCTGATCGTTGGAAAAATGGATGAGATCACAACCATCGACGCTTATGTGACACCGGAAGACAATGTGGAGAAAAAGTTTGAAGAATATTTCGCACAGCATGAAAACGACAGGATTTTCGTTTTCACAGATCTGATGGGAGGAAGCGTAAATCAGAAGCTTCTGGGATACAGCCAGAAAGAAAATGTTACGCTGATCACAGGAACCAACCTTCCGGTCCTGATGCAGGTCATGATGGCGGATGACGATGTGACAGAGGAGGAGATCCAGGAGTTTATCGATGATGCCAGAGAAGAGCTTCAGATGGTAGACCTTGGCGGTGGAAAGAAATCCACATCTGAAAAAAATGCTGAAGAAGATACTGCACAGGGTATCGAAAATACTGCGCAGATTTCAGAAGGTGCTGCATCGTATGCAAAAAAATCCGCACCGAAAAAAGCTCTGGCTCCCCAGTCCTATGACAATTCCACAGCAAAGATCACCGCACTTCGTGTAGATGACCGTCTGATCCACGGACAGGTTGCCATGACCTGGACCAAACAGCTGGCTGTACAGGGAATCGTGGTAGCTAACGACGAGGCAGCTAACGATAACACCCAGAAGATGGCATTGAAAATGGCCGTACCGGGCGGAATCAAATCGCTGATCAAACCGGTGGATGAAGCCATTCGTATCTTAAACAATCCGAAGGCATCCAGGATGCGTATTCTGGTTCTGACAAGAACGGTAAAGGATGCTCTGAAGATAAGACAAAGTGTTGGTGAGATCGGATTCCTCAATGTAGGAAATACGGGACGTTTTGATGGGATCGATGTTTCCGAGAAGCTCGTCCTGACCCCGACTATCATGCTGACAAAAGCAGAACAGCAGGCATTGAAAGAGCTGGTGGCTCTTGATCCGAAGGCCTGTATGCAGCAGGTACCCAATGATGAGCAGAAGCTTGTGAAGGATGTACTGGACAAGCTTGACTGACATCCACTGAATAAATAAAACGTAGCACAAAAAAGGGAGGAAAGAAAAAAATGTTAAACGCATTTCTTGTAGCACTTGCCGTATTTATTTGTGTCGGCGGTGCAGAGCTGATCGGATTTACCATGCTGAACCGTCCGATCGTCATCGGACCGCTGGTAGGTCTGTTTCTTGGAGATCTTCATACAGGAGTGATCATCGGAGCTTCACTGGAAGCCGTATTTATGGGAGTTGTAAACATCGGAGGTGCTTCCGCGGCAGAACCCGGAATCGCCACAGCCGTAGGAACTGCTTTTGCCATCATGCTGGGCAAAGGTTCTGAGGTAGCCCTGACACTGGCACTTCCAATTGGTATCCTTGGTCTTCAGATCAAGACCGTTCTCTACATCTTTATTGTAGGTATGTTTGCAAAAACTTTCGACCGTCTGGCAGCAGAGGGCAAGGAGAAACAGATTATCGCCCTTCATTACGGACTCTGGGCTGTAAACTGGTTTTTGTATTCCCTGTTCGCATTCTTCGGAATCCTGTTCGGATCTGACGCAGTCAGCGCACTTCTGGATGCGATCCCGGATGTTGTTATGAACGGCCTGACCGTCTGCGGTGGACTTCTTCCGGCAGTAGGTATGGCGATGCTGATGAAAATGCTCTGGGACAACAAGATCTGCATGTTCTACTTCCTGGGATTTGTCCTTGCAGCATACTTAAACCTTCCGCTGATCGCCCTTGCCGTGATCGGTGTGATCATTGCCATTTCCATTGGTATGAACGATTACAAGCTGAATCAGCTTGCAGCACAGAGAGTAGCAGTTTCACCGGCCGGTAGCGCTGACGAATATCTTGACGAAGAAGAGGAGGAATTTTTCTCATGAGTAATTTAACGAAATCCATTCCTGCAGATGAAAGAAAAATGCTGAGAAAAGCGTTCTGGCGTTCCTTTACTCTGTATGCGGCAGTAAGCCCGGCAAAACAGGGAGCTTCCGGCTTCTGCTATTCCCTGATGCCTTTTATCAATAAATTTTACAAAAACGATGAGGAAGGCAAAAAAGCTGCCCTCACAAGAAGTATGTCTTACTTCAATACAACCATCACCTTATCTACATTCATCATGGGTCTTGTGGCATCCATGGAGAAGAAAAACAGCGAGCAGAAGGATTTTGATGCAAGCTCCATCAATGCGGTGAAATCTTCCCTGATGGGACCTCTGGCCGGTATCGGTGATTCCATTTTCTGGGGCGTTCTCCGTGTAATCGCAGCCGGAATCGCAGTAGGACTTGGTGCATCCGGAAACGTTCTGGCACCGATCGTGTTCCTGCTTCTTTTCAACATTCCGTCTATTCTTGTGAAATATTACGGAACCTTCCTGGGCTACAAGCTTGGTTCCGAATACATCCAGAAGGTTTATGCAAGCGGTCTTATGAACATCCTGACAAAGGCTGCCAGCATTGTAGGTCTGATCATGGTCGGCGGCATGACTGCCAGCATGGTAACCTTTAACTCCACTTATGAACTCACCATGAAGGGTGAATCTGTTCTGAATCTACAGAACATGTTGGACCAGATCTTTATCGGCATTGTTCCCCTTGGACTGACTCTTCTGTGTTACTATCTGCTGAAAAAGAAAAATGTCAGCATCACAGTTCTGATCATCGGTGTTATCATCCTGAGCATCCTTCTCTCTCTTCTTGGAATTGCATAAGCCTTAAGGATAAGGAATAAAGATCAGAATTATGAAAAGGCGGGCCGTATAGGGTCCGCCTATAAAAAAGCCTAAAAAAAGTTATATCGAAATAACTGACCGCAAAAAGGGCAGTTGAAGAACACCTGACCGGATATAAATAAGCAGCAAATACGGATTATAAATATCTGCTCAATGCAAAATAAAGGAGACATAAGAAATGAAAGATTGGTGGAAGAATTCCGTTGTATATCAGATTTATCCAAGAAGCTTTAAGGACTCCAACGGAGACGGCTTCGGCGATCTCAAGGGTATTATTGAAAAGCTCCCTTACCTTCAGAATCTTGGGATCGATGTGATCTGGCTTAGCCCTGTTTTTGACTCCCCACAGGACGACAACGGTTACGATATCAGTGATTACCGGAAGATCTACGCAGGCTTCGGAAGTAACGAGGACATGGATGAGCTGATCGGAAAAGCTCATGAGCATGGTATCAAGATCATTCTGGATCTTGTTGTCAACCATACTTCCGATGAGCATGCATGGTTTGTGGAAAGCCGGAAATCAAAAGACAGCAAATACAGTGATTATTATATCTGGAAGGATCCGAAAGCAGACGGCAGTGAGCCAAACAACTGGGGCTCCAGCTTCTGTGGAAGTGCCTGGGAATATGATGAAGAGCGCGGCCAGTATTACCTTCATTTTTACAGCAGAAAACAGCCGGATCTCAATTGGGAAAATGAAACTGTCCGTAAGGAAATCTATGATCTGATGAAGTTCTGGATGGATAAAGGTGCTGATGGATGGCGCATGGATGTGATCGCGTCTATCTCCAAGGATCAGTCCTTCCCGGATTACCCGAAGACTGATGACCGCAAGTATTATACAGGAAAATATCACAGCAACGGACCAAGACTTCATGAGTTTATCCATGAGATGAACCGGGAGGTGCTTTCAAAATATGACTGTATGACGGTAGGTGAGGCGCCGGGCTCCACACCGGAGGTTGCAAGACTGTTTACAGATCCGGAGCGTGAGGAGCTGAATATGATCTTCACATTTGAGCATATGAACATCGACCGTATTCCGGGCTCTGTAAACCGAAAGTGGGAATTGAAGCCTTTTGATCTCCGTGATCTGAAACGTGTTATGAGTGAGTGGCAGAACAAGCTTTATAACAAGGGCTGGAATGCTCTGTATTTTGAAAATCATGACCAGCCACGTGTGATCTCCAGATGGGGAAATGACACTACTTACCGCGAGGAATGTGCAAAGGCTTATGCTACCGTTCTCCATGGTATGCAGGGAACTCCTTATGTATATCAGGGAGAGGAGATCGGTATGACAAACGTGCAGTTCCCGCTGGAGGAGTACGAGGATATCGAGGTTCGTAATGCATATCAGGATCTTGTCGTTAAGAACAAAACCATTTCTGAGGATGATTTCCGCAAGGCAGTATGGAACAAGAGTCGTGACAATGCCAGGGTTCCTATGCAGTGGGATGACAGCGAAAATGCAGGATTTACAACCGGTAAGCCATGGTTCCGCCTTTCTGATCGTTACCAGGAGATCAATGTAAAAAAAGCTCTGGAAAAAAATGATTCTGTGTTTTATTATTATAAAGATCTGATCCGCCTGCGTCATGGGGAAGAACTTCTTACAGAAGGTGACTATCAGCTTCTTCTTCCGGAAGATGAGAAGATTTTTGCATATTTAAGAACTTCTGACAAAGAGCAGTGGATCGTGGTGGCAAACCTTTCTGAGGATACGGTAAGTACAGAAGGTCTTGAGAAATATGTGTCCGATAAAGAGGATATTAAGATTGCAAACTATAAGGACAGAACAGGAATCAAAGCGGACTTAAGACCGTACGAGGCGTTTATGATGAGGATCCGGTAATTCCTGAGCTGTTGTATATGTAGTAGTAAAGTGGAAGAAAAGTCTCCGCTTTACAGAGAGCAGGTATGAGTATTTGTGCGTATCTGTACTGCCAAAGGATATCCGGGTGCAGTGCAGATACGCTTTTTGCCTGTGGGAAAAGACAAACAGGAGGAAATTATGGAAAAATATATCATTGCAGTGGATATGGACGGAACTCTTCTGAACAGCGAGAATAAGATTTCTGAAAGGAACAGAAATGTTCTGCAGCGTCTGATCGATGACGGACATTATGTGGTGCCGGCAACCGGAAGGACCAGAGAGCTGATCCCTCAGGAGTTTTCTGTGCTCCGGGGTGTGAAATGGGGAATCGTGGAAAACGGCTGTGTTGTCTGGGATTACGATAAAAATGAGATGATCTGGCGAAAAACCATGCCCAAAGGAATGGTAAGCAAAATCCTGAAGGATGTGGAAAACAGCGACGCAAAAGGCTGGATCGCAGAGGCTTATGCAAATGGAATCGCCTATTCTGATGCGGATGCCAGAGATTATGTGGCATCTGTAGCGGATAAAGCTCTGCTGGAAAAAACTTTTGTAGATTATTTCCTCAGCAGACATGTATATGTTAAGGATTTTTATCATCAGGAAGATATTCTGGATCAGGCAGAGAAGATCAATATTTATTTTGATGATATGGAGACCAGCAGGGCGCTTCGTGAGAAATGGAAGGATCTGGATGATGTGGCAGTGACTACTTCCATCAGCGGCAATGCGGAGTTTAATGCAGCAGGCGTGGACAAGGGTGTGGGTCTTGCCATGCTTCGCACAAAGCTTGGTATTGACCGGATGCATGTGATCGCTTTCGGAGATAATGAGAATGATCTGGAAATGCTGGAGGGTGCGGGCATTGGTGTTGCCATGGGCAACTCCAAACAGTATGTAAAAGATGCCGCCAATGAGGTGACCGGAGATAATGATCATGATGGTGTGGCGGAATTTCTGGAGAGGTTTTTCGGGCTGTAGGCTGTGGGCGATCGTGATCGCTGACATAAGAGACAGGGAAATGTATTTTTCTCTGTCTTTTTTTATTTTCATTTTCGGTGATATAAGGTATGATAAACGAAGAGGATGCGGGGATTGCTGGTTTTGACCGGTAGTTACCGGTGAAAATTATTTGAGGAGATCAGGAGGATATTTTTTAATGAAAAATCTGATACCAAAGCGTGTGATGGAGTATATCATTATCACATTTGCTGTTGTTCTGATGGATGTGGGGATTTATGTATTTAAGTTTCCGAATAATTTTTCCTTTGGTGGTGTTTCGGGTATGGCGGTTGTGTTTTCGCATTTTATTCCGATGACGTCTGCGCAGATCAACCTGGTGATCAATCTGATTTTGCTGGTGATCGGGTTTGTTATTCTTGGCAGAGATTTTGGAGTGAAGACGGCTTATGTTACGGTTGTTTCTTCTTTGCTTCTGAATGTGTTTGAGAAGGTTTTTCCTATGAACAGGGCGCTGACGGGGAATATTATGCTGGAGCTTTGCTTTGCGATCATTTTGCCGGCGGTGGCTGCGGCGCTGCTGTTTTTTGAGAATGCTTCGGGTGGTGGCACGGATATTGTGGCGATGATCATTAAGAAGTATTCTACGATGAATATTTCGGGTGCGTTGTTTGCGGTGGATTGTGTGATCGTTGTTGTTTCGTTTATGGTGTTTGATCTTACTACGGGGCTTTGTTCTGTGCTGGGGCTTATGGCTAAGACGTTGATGATCGATAAGTCTATTGAGAGGATGAAGCTGAATAAGTATTTTACGATCATTTCCAGTAAGCCGGATGAGATCTGTGAGTTTATTATGAATGGTTTGGAGCGGAGTGCTACGGTTTATCATGGGGAGGGGGTTTATTCGCATAAGGATAAGAAGATTATTCTGACGGTTGTGGATGTGAGACAGGCGGTGCTTCTGCAGAGGTTTATTGATGAGGTGGATCCGCAGGCGTTTTTGATGGTTACTAAGAGTAGTGAGGTTGTTGGGAAGGGGTTTATGAGTTATATTTGATGCGATCGTATTGGGTTGTATGCTGATCGTAGATGATTGTGTATGATTGTAAGCTGATGGAAATTAGGAGAGCGTTCTTTGTGGGCTGGATGGGCTGCGGGGCGCTCTTTTTTGTGGTGGATGGTGGATGGCGGATGGCGGATGCCGGACGCCTGGCGGAAGTGGGGATTGATGAGGGCTGGAGGATTGAGTGGATTCCCGGGAGTTGGATGAGCCATCAGCGCTGCGCTGGATGGCTGGGAGGAAAGGCTGAGTTTCCTGTGGTCTGAAGGTGAGGGATGTGCCATCGTCGCTGCGCTGGATGGCTGGGAGGAAGGGCTGAGTTTCTTGTGGAAGCCATCGTCGCTGTGCTGGATGGCTGATTGGTGTGTGAAGGTTTTGTGAAAGGGGTTTGACAGGTGGGGGTTTTTATGGTAGGATACACACTTGCGTAACAAATTTAATAAAAATGTAACAAAATGGCGAATGAGGAGCGTGGCGAAGTGGATTGTGAATGTCTGCCTGAATGGGTGGGTGCTGCTGCGTGGTTTTCTGAGAGGAGTTTTATTGTTTATGTTTTATAAGAAATTTGCTGCTGTTGTTCTGAGTGCTGTTCTTGTGGGTGTGGTTCCTTCTGTTGTTTTTGCGGATGTGGATGATGTCAGTGCTGTGTCTGATGGAGATGTGGAGGAGCTTTCTATTGAGGATGATTTTTCGGATGGTGCGGATTCTATTTCTGCTTTTGCCAGTGCTCTGGCGGATAAGACGGTTTCTGAGGTTCAGGGGTATCAGGAGGCGAAGGCTGAGGCTGAGGTGATCGCGCAGGAGAGGCTTGAGGCTGAAGCGGCTGCTGAGGCTGCGCGTAAGGCGGAAGAGGAGCGTAAGGCTGCTGAGGCTGCGCGTCTGGAGATGCGGCAGGGGATTGTGGATTTTGCGCTGCAGTTTGTGGGGAATCCTTATGTTTATGGTGGTACGAGTCTGACTAACGGGGCGGATTGTTCGGGGTTTGTGATGTCTGTGTTTGCGGAGTTTGGGTATGAGCTTCCTCGGGTTGCTGCAGCTCAGTGTTCGGCTTCTGAGAAGAAGAGTGTTGCGGATATTGAGGCTGGTGATCTGGTTTTTTATGGTGAGGGTTGTATTGATCATGTGGCTCTTTATATTGGTGATGGTAAGATCGTTCACGCCAGTACAGCGGCTACAGGGATCAAGGTTTCTGACTATGATTACCGGGCTCCGGCTGCGGTTGGTTCGTTTGTGGCTTAGGATATGGATATAAATGATTTACTGATATGAAATATAAACTGTCTGCGGAGATTTTTTGGCCGGGTAGGCTGAAAAATAGCTGCAGGCAGTTTTTTTGCTGAAAAATAGTGTATAATTTAACCGAATCAAGTAAGTCTCCTGCGGGTTGCGAAAAGCGATAAGCAGTGGATGGGGACTCGAAAAAAATTCAGAAAGGTTGTGGGGTTATGAATACGAAGGAAATCAGTGGTAAGCGGCAGATGGAGTTTCTGGCCGGGTTTGATTTTGTCAGAGAAGCGGGTACTGCTGGGGAAGTGAAGGCGGCGAAGATGATCCGGGATACTTTGGACAGCTTCGGAGTGAAGAATTGGATGGAGGAGTTTTCTTTTTGGGGTTTTCGGATCAACAGGGCGGTGCTTAAGGTTGTGGAGCCTTATCAGAAGGAGTATGTGGTGACCGGGTATGGAAGATGTGGAAATACTGGGGCAGAAGGTCTGAAAGCGGATTTTTTGTATGTGGAGAATGGAGATGCTGTCAGTCTTTCACGGGCGAAGGGTAAGATCGTTATGGTGAATGGCCGGGTGAGTGGTGATGTGTATCAGAGACTGGTGAGCGCCGGAGCTGTTGGTTTTATCAGTGTGGAGGGTTCTCCGCTGGATGAAGGAGTGGACAGGGTTCCCTGTCAGCGCAGCCTGCCGATGATCTTTCCGGGGGATGCAGCAGAAGTGATAGAAGGATTGTCGGAGTCTGCAGAGGATATTCACGAGATGCAGGAAAAATATAGTGGCAGGATTCCGGGGGCGAATCTTCATTATAAGGATGCAGTGGAGCTGGTGACGGAGGGTGCGTCTGAGGTGTGCTTGGTTGTGGAACAGGATGTGACGGCGTGCAGATCCCGTAATGTAGTGGCGAGGATCGAAGGTACGGATAAGAAAGATGAGATCTTGACGATTACGGCGCATTATGATTCGGTGCCGGAGGGACCGGGGGCCTATGATAATATGGCCGGAGCGGCGATCATCATGGAGCTTTGCAGATATTTTCAGCAGTACAGACCGCGCAGGACTATGGAGTTTGTGTGGTTTGGTGCTGAGGAGAAGGGCTTGCTGGGCAGCCGGGATTATATCAGAGTTCATGAGAGTGAGCTTGGAGCGCATCGTTTTAATATGAATGTAGATCTGGCCGGGCAGCTGATCGGAGGAAATGTTCTGGGAGTGACGGGAGAGGCTTCTGTTTGTGATAAGCTTCTTGAGATCGCTGACGGAGCAGGGATCGGAGCGTCTGTGAAGAATCAGATCTGGGGAAGTGATTCCAATTCTTTTGCATGGAAGGGAATTCCGGCCATGACTCTGAACCGGGATGGTTTTGGCATGCATACCCGTTATGATACGATTGATCTGCTGTCTGCCTGGTCGCTGGAGAGAAGTGCGATCCTTCTGGGATGTATTGCAGATGAACTGGGGAATGCGGAGGTTTTCCCGTTTGAGAGAAAGATGCCGGAGAAATTTATCGGAGAGCTGGATGAATATATGTGCAGATAGTAAAAATCTGATTTTATCTGCTCATAACTGGATATTTGTTATGGAACTGTGGGGACTTGTCTGTTTCGGGAAGAGTACAGGCAAGTCCCCATAAGTTATTCAATATTTTCAATGTTTATTGACCTTTATAATTTCGCAAGAGAACATGTGGCTTTGAGTCAGGGGGATATTTGCAGCTTTGTAAGGGATTCCCGGAACAGGGGGCAAGCGAAGGTTTGCAATTGAACCAGTGGAATTACTTGATTTGATCAAAATACGATAAAACAATAAAAAATAATACAAAATAATTGACAGTAAGATATCGAACTGTTATACTGAAATCACAGGCTTTCCAGGGATCAATGCGCCGGATATTGTTTTGCGGAGTATTGATTTCTGGAACTTTTATCACAGAAAAATCAGGAATGAGGAGATAGGACCATGTTTACAGAAGAACGACAGAATGCAATAGAGAAATGTCTCCGCGAAAAAGGAAAAGTCAGGGTCAAAGAATTAAGCGAGATGTTTCAGGTTACGGAGGACTGTATCCGCAAGGATCTCAAGATCCTTGAAAATGCAGGCAGATTAAAGAGGACTTACGGCGGAGCGATCCTGTCACAGGAGTATCCTCTGGAGAGAAACGTAGTAGACAGGCGTATGTACAATCTTGATAAGAAGAAAGTGATCGCTGCGAAAGCCTTCAAGCTGATCAAAAATAACGAAACGATCTTTCTGGATGTTTCCACTACAAATATAGAGCTGGCAAGGCTTATCGCTTCGTCGGGTATGCATGTTGTGGTTGTCAGCAATATGATCGATATCCTGCAGATCCTTGCTGCGAATCCGTCCATCACGGCCATAGGCACAGGGGGAACTATGTACCGTTCGGTGAACGGATTTATGGGAGCTGCGGCCATTGAGGTGATCAAGCAGTACAGCTTTGACCGGGCATTTTTGGGAAGCTGTGGCGTGGATATGACAGATTTTGCAGTTACTACATCCGGAGTGGAGGATGGATTGACCAAGAAGGCGGCAGTGCAGAGCAGCAGACATAAATATGTGGTTATGGAGAGAGAGAAGTTTTATTTTAACGAATCTTATAAATATACACATTTTGATGATATCAGCGGGATCATTACCGATGAATTTCCGGATGATACCATTGTGAACATACTGAGGAATACCGGAGTGAAATTACTCTGAGCAGACAGTAATAAAGGGGGATTTTTACATGAAAGACTATATTCTGGAAACCTGTGTGGATTCTGTGGAATCTGCCATGGCAGCATCCGAGGGTGGCGCGGACAGACTGGAGCTTTGCAGCAATCTGATCATCGGGGGAACAACTCCCGGCCCATGGCTTTTTGAGGAAATAAGGAAGCGTTCAGATATCCGGATCCATGCGCTGATCCGTCCGAGGTTTGGAGATTTCTGTTATACAGATGCGGAATTTTCCATGATAAGGAATGCCGTAAAGGATTTCCGCAAAATGGGAGCGGAGGGTGTCGTAATAGGTATCCTGAAACCGGATGGCACCTTGAATATGGAACAGATGAAAGAACTGATGGATGCTGCGGGAGATATGTCTGTTACGCTGCACAGGGCTTTTGATGTGTGCGCAGATCCGATCGAGGCTATGGAACAGGCAATCTCGCTGGGAATCGATACGATCCTTACCTCCGGACAGAAGAATACCTGCCTTCAGGGTGCGGAGCTTCTGAAGAAACTGGAAACCAGGAGTCAGGGACGTATCACCATCCAGGCGGGGAGTGGCGTCGGTGCGGAAGTGATCCGCCAGCTTTATCCCCTTACCGGGATCAAGGCTTATCATATGAGCGGCAAGGTTGTAACGGACAGTGCGATGCAGTTTCGCAAGGAAGGTGTCAATATGGGACTTCCGACATTCAGTGAATATGAGATATGGCGTACAGATATTGAAAATGTTCGTGCTGCAAAGAAAGTTCTGGAGGAATTATAATGGCTGAGAGGAAGATTTTTCTGAAAGAAAACCGTGATCGGATCGAAAAAAAATATCGGGAGCAGGTGATGGGGTTACCGCAGGCTTTTGCGGATATTGATAAAAAGCTTGCGGAATGCACAGACGAAGTGGCTCTGGCGTGCAAATATTTATATGCGTTCATGCCGTACAGTGATATCGGAAATTATGCGTTTGAAGTATTTCTGGATTATGCGGAAAATGGCGTACATTTATGGAAGGAAAACTCCGGGGTGGCAGAGCTGCCGGAGGAAATCTTTTTGAATTATGTGCTGTTTCATAGAGTAAATGAGGAGGAGATCGCACCCTGCCGTACATTTTTCCGCAGGGAGATCGGAGAGAGAACTGAGGGAATGAGCTTCCGGGAAGCTGCCCTGGAGGTGAACTACTGGTGTGCACAGGAGGCTACCTATCATTGTACAGATGATCGTACCCTGTCTGCACTTGCCGTATACCGCAGAGGAAACGGAAGATGCGGAGAGGAATCTGTATTTACCGTTAATGCACTGAGAAGTGTTGGTGTACCTGCCCGTCAGGTATATGCACCAAAGTGGTCTCATTGTGATGACAATCATGCCTGGGTGGAAATCTGGTGCGATGGAAGCTGGTATTTTCTGGGAGCCTGTGAGCCGGAGGAGATCCTGAATAAGGGATGGTTTACCAACGCTTCCTCAAGGGCCATGATGGTCCATTCAAGAGTTTTTGATACCATGATCCCGGAGGGAGAAGTGATCGGCAAAGATGGTATGGTGACTATGCTCAACGAGCTGAAACGATATGCACTGACAAAAGAGATCACTGTGTCCGTAAAGGATTCACATGGAAAACCGGCAGAAGGTGCAGAAGTTTCTTTTGAGGTGCTGAATTATTCGGAATATGCCCCGATCGCAGAACTGAAAACCGACAGTCTGGGAAAAGTCAGCCTGACAACAGGGCTTGGAAGTATCCATATTTCTGCAAGGATGTATGCAGATGGAGAATGGCTGCATGCAGAAAACAGCATGGATACAAAAACAGAGGATTGTTGTGAGATCTGTCTGATGCCCGTAGGAAAGGAAAAGGGTATTTTTTATGAGGAGTGGACGGAGATCGATATGATCGCACCTCATGATGCACCTGTAAATAAAGATATGCCAACACCGGAGCAGAAGGAAAGGGGCAGCAAACGTCTGGCAGAGGCAAACGCTTACAGGGAACAGAAGGTAAGAAACCTGAGCAATCCGGAGTGTCGGAAATTCCTGGAAAAAGAAACTGGAGATTCTTCAATGAGAAAAAAACTCCTTGAAGTCCTCACAGAGAAAGACAGAACAGACTGTATCAGCCAGGTTCTGGAGGAGCACCTGAAATCTGCATTACCGTATGAAAAAAACATGGATGCAGATATTTTTGTACCATATGTACTGAACCCGAGAGTTGACGATGAAGTTTTGCAGAAATACAGAAAAGCGATTCTTGAGCAGCTGTCGGAAGAAGAGAAAAATATGCTGCAAAAGGAGCCGGCGAAGATCTGGAAGTGGATTGAGGATAAGATCGTTTCCAGCCCGGAGAAAGAACGCAGCAGTGTGATCACCACGCCGTCCGGATGTCTGAAAACGGGAACAGGAAGCATTCTGTCAAAGAAGATCCTTTTTGTGGCAATGGCGAGAACACTGGGGATTCCGGCACGCCTGAACCCTCATGACCGTTCCATGGAGTATATGAAAAACGGAAAATTCATCTCAGTATCTGCGGAAACGGAGAAAAAGGCATCGATCCTTCTGAAGGCAAGTGCGGATACACAGTGGAAATATTTCCAGAACTGGAGCATCGCAAAACTGGAAGCCGGAAAATATATCACACGGAAGCTGGAAGCCGAAAATTTCAGAGATCAGGTGATGAAGCTGCCGCTGGAAGCGGGAAATTACAGGATTCTTACCTCAAACAGACTGCCAAATGGAAATATATTTGCAGCGGAGTATTATTTTGAGGTTCAGATCGGAGAAATGAAGAGGGTGGAGCTGGCATTTCGGAATGCAAACCTGGAAGACATGCTGGAGAATATCTCCATACCGGAATTTACTCTCAGAAAAGAAGATGGAAGCACCGTGAAGGCGTCAGAACTGACGGCAGATGGGAAGCATATCCTGGCGTTTCTGGAAGAGGAGAAAGAACCGACGGAGCATATCTTAAATGAGATGATGGAGCAGGAAGAAGCTTTTTCCCGATATGCGAAGAGGATCATTTTTGTAGTAAAAAGCAAAAAAGCGCTGGAGACCCCTACCCTTTCAAGAACACTGGGCAAGCTTGGAAATATTCAGATCTTATATGATGATTTTTCAGAGCTCATCAATACACTGGGAAGAAGAATGTACGTAGATCCGGATAAGCTTCCGCTGATCATTGTGACAAACGGAAGCCTGAATGGGATCTATGCAACCAGCGGATACAATGTGGGAACCGGAGATATGCTGCTGAGACTGCTGTGACAGATATAACGGATATATACAGAAGGAACACAGACCGTATCATCGACTGTGTCGGTGACGGTCTGTGCCCTTTGTAAAAGCTGTGAAATTATTGCAGTGGTTCAGATGCTCAGAATATGCGGGTAGATCGGAATGAAAATGCCTGTTGTGCTTCCCGAAATTGCCGTAATAAAAGTTGCTTTGCATTACTTAGCGTCAGAAAAGAGATCACGCACGGAATCCCGGTAGATACATTCTGGCTTCAGGCGTATCGTCCTTGGAAAATCACTGTAGTCTCCGTTCATTCTGCGAAGCAGCAGATCACAGGCCTGCTCTGCCAGACCGGTCAGCGGCTGACGGACAGCGGTCAGCTGAGGAGAAAGCAGCATGGACAGCTCAAAATCATCAAATGAGACAACAGACAGGTCTTCCGGGATCCGGATGCCAAGGCTGTAGATCGCTTCATAAATACCGAGGCATAGTGTATAGTTCGCAGAAAATACGGCAGTCGGACGTTCCGGAAGATTCCATAATTTCTGCATTGCCTGATATCCAAAGTTGTTTGCGTAATTTTCAGCGATGATATAATCGGGATTAACAGGAATATCGTAGTCTTCCAGTGCCCGGAGATAGCCTTTTTTTCGTTCACATGCGGTATAGGATGCAGGAGAACCGTTGACAAGGGCGATCTTCTGATGCCCCATTTTTATCAGATGCTCCACGATCTCATAGGCTCCGGAGGTACAGCTGGTCTGTATACAGTCTGTACGGTGGAAATGACTGTGCTCTTCCAGTTCCACAACAGGGATCTTGGTATGCTCTACGGCGGAACAGATGTCCTTGCTCAGACAGAACGAAGAAATGATAAGACCGTCGATCCCGGAGCGAAGCATGTGAGGGACGAATTTATTGACATGATCCTTATATTTGTCGTCGCTCATAAATGTGAGAGAATAACCGTGAGCGCGCATGGTGTTTTCTATTTTGCTCAGAAGAAAAGCATTATGCGGATTATTGGGAGGACCGGATACCAGACCGATACGGTAAGTCTTGGAGGAACGAAGTCCCCGGGCCGTGTTTCGTGGAACGTAATTCAGTTTCCGGATCGCTTCGTCGATCTGCTTTTTATTTTGCGGCCGTACAGTTCCGCCGTTGATATATTTTGAAATGGTGGCCAATGCCAGACCGGTTTCTCTGGCAATGTCCTTGATGGTTGCACTCATAAATCAATCCTTTCCGGATGCTGTACTGTTGTGTTCGGACAGGTCTTTTATGGAGCACCGCGGGTGGAATACAACATCCAGCATGTCTATTTTGGGAAAATCCGTATAGTCTCCATGGATCCTTTTTAAAAGTAATTCCACAGCATGTTTCCCCATGCTTGTCAGATCCTGTGAGACGCAGGTCATAGTCGCGCTCATGGTCTTGAAAAGCGGATCATCATCAAAGCACACAAAGGAAATATCCTGAGGAACGGAAATCCGTGCCTGGCTGGCAGCGCTTAAACCGCCCATTGCGGAGAGATAGCAGTCAAAAAAAACAGCAGTAGGGGGATCGGAAGAATCCATAAGCTTCTGGAAATGCAGGTTGCTCTGGGTGATCGTTTCTGCAGTGGAACCAAAAGAAACAGGGGGAAAAGAATCCTGCTGTTTCAGAAGGTCAATGCCATTTTTCTGATATACATCCACAAAGCCCTGGATCCGCTGCTCGATGGTGTAGGAGTCCAGATACTGTTCCATGATCCAGACCTTTGTGTGGCCTTTTTCCAAAAGGTGCTCTGCCAGCAGTGCACCGCCTCTGTAATTATCAGAAATAACACAGTCTACAGGAAAATGTCTCATGGAAGCAGGAATCTGATCGAGCATTACAACCGGTATGCCGGCATTCTGTAAAAGCTGGTACAGGTCATCATGCCAGCAGGATGGGAGCATGATAACTCCGTCAAAGTGCTGGGAGATAATATCCTGTATCGTATCGATCTCCTTCTGATGTTCAAAAAAGAAAGAACAGACAATAACTGTATAGCCATGATCCGTGAAATGCTTGATAATGGAGTTGACAAGCTCGCCCCAGAAATAATTACCAAGATCTGAGATCAGGATACCGATGGTATGTGTGTTTTTGGCACGAAGAAGCTGGGCATTCCGGTTTGGGGTATATCCAAGCTCCTGAATTGCCTTTTCTATAAGAATACGATTTTCTTCCCGTATTTTTTTGTGGTTTATATATTTGGAGATCGTTGCGGTGGACAGGCCTGTCGCACGGGCGATATCATTGATCGTAACGTTCATGTAAAGCCTCCGGTTCTGATGCATTTACAGATAATATAGTATTTTCATATTATATCATGAAAAAGAAAATGCCTCAATACACATGGCATTTTTCACACATAAAGTATCAGAAAAAACGAGCGTATTGTACAGAAAATTGATAAAAATGAAACGTTTAACAAAATCTGATACAAAAAAGTACACAAAAATAAGACGGAATAATTGTAAAAAATAGGAAAAATGATTTTTGCCCTATGATTTTACTTGAAAAGCTGCTTCGGATGCGGTAAGATAGTCTTAACAAAAAACGAAACGTTTTACGTAACAAGAAAATCAGCTATACGAAACAAGGAGAAGGAAAAAGATTATGATCATTTATACAGGAAAAGATTACTATGACGTAAGCAGAAAAGCGGCAAACATCATGTCTGCACAGATCATCATGAAGCCAAATGCTGTTCTCGGACTTGCTACAGGCTCCACACCGGTGGGAATGTACAAGCAGCTGATCGAGTGGTACAAAAAAGGAGATCTGGACTTTTCGCAGATCACATCCGTAAATCTTGATGAATACAAAGGACTTTCCGGAGATAACGATCAGAGCTATCGTTATTTTATGAACACAAATCTGTTTGACCATGTAAATATCGATAAGGCAAGAACCTATGTGCCAAACGGACTGGAAGAGGACAGTGAGAAAGCCTGCGCGGATTACAATGAGATCATCCGCAGCGTGGGTGGTATCGATATGCAGCTGCTTGGAATCGGCGGAAATGGCCACATCGGCTTCAACGAGCCGGGTGCAGCATTTGAGAAGGAGACTCACTGCGTAGACCTTACGGAGAGCACCATCAAGGCAAATGCAAGATTCTTTGAGACTATGGATGATGTGCCGAAGCAGGCATATACCATGGG
>OHVB01000273.1_pt1 | contig 20575 bp, 10 predicted proteins | sample 1579331 | NCBI WGS metagenome assembly OHVB01 (sample SAMEA3882503, study PRJEB24775) | human gut metagenome | biome: human-associated habitat; feature: intestine environment; material: feces | place: Netherlands | collected 2009/2010
GCTGGTACCTGTTCGATCAGTACACCGGTGCCATGTTCCACGGCGATACCTATATCCGATCAAATGGCGGCAAATGGGTTCGCTATGACCGAGTAACAGGAAAGATGGTCAAGGGCTTGCATTATCAGGATGGAGCCTACTATTACTTCGACCAGACCACTGGCGCCATGGCGCATGGACGCGTGTGGGTGCCCGAATGGAACTCATATGCGACCTTTGATTCCGTCTCTGGCCGCTATGTTAGCAAGGATTCAGGCAATAACAATCCGGGAAATACCGGAGGAGAAAACATCCGTGGTCGATTCTGCAAGAAGAGCGAAAAGGGCCAGCAGCGTATCGATGGCGACGGTACACTTATCGTCTGCGAATGCCGCAACGGGAACAACACCCCGCATTGGTATGCCAAGTAGATAACAACCACCGTATGATTCCGTATGATTCTTGGAAGAATCCGGAGATACCTCCGCTTTCTTCCAAGAATCATTTCCATTGAATCACATACGTAATCGCTATAGCGATATATGAAAATGCCGTTAAAGCCGCCACAGAAATAGCTAATACTCTGCAATTGATATTTTCATCCCTAATAAAGTTGGGGAGCAACAGCGCAGCAAGCGGCAATACCGGTATGAAATACCTGTTCTGCAATCCCGAAGCATATACATCTACATTTCCAACCCATGTGATTGACATTGCCACACACGATAATACGTAATACAGAACTATAATTAATACTATTAATCCAACCTGCATTTTATTTATATTTTTATAGCTCATATGCACAATCAGAAGCATCATAATAGCGATAAGCACTGGAGCCATAACGATTAAAGGCAACTGAATTTCTTCCGTTCCTGTAAAGAACTGAAGATTTCTTCTTGAATTCACCAATTGCCCATTAATCTTCTCAGTATCAAAATCCATAGGCTCGAACAACGACCGGCCGATAAGCGGAAATATTTTCCAGGGAGATTGCAGTAGCTGCCCCTCAAGCTCGTGTGTCTTCTCCAATGGAACACGATTCGGGGCAACTGCTATTTGCGAGGTCTTCGCCCGCCAAAGCCACATGGAGACAAAAGCAGTGAGAGCAGGAAGCGCCAAGGTGATCTTTTTTACGCATCCGTGAGCCTTAGGAATCAAGAACAATACGAATAATGCGATGATGAAACAGGTAATCTTGACTTGTCCGAGCAGAGCTCCCATCATGCAGAGCAGAGCAATATGCCAGTATTGCAACATGTCATCCCGTTGATATAAACACAGAACAACCGCAATGAACAGCAGACAATAGCTGTTGGTGACGGCATCAGCTGTCGGGAATATCATTGAAAAAAATGTGGTAGGAAGAATCGCTATAGCCAGAATGATATTGACATAAGATTTGGCTACCCATATTGCCACGGCAATAATAGTGGCCGAGCAGATCAATGTTGCCACACTCGATACGCGAAAATTCCCGCGCACAATAAGACTGGGGAAATAGACAAAGGGAGCATTCACCGCAGTGTTGTTGAAGGTTATTATCTTCCCGTGGTCACGGTAAACCACCCAATCATGGTATTCATCAGAAAATACCGGAATTATATTCCCCGCTCTGATTTGCAGGATTCGGGCCCAATGCGCCATTGCATCGTTAAAACAATGCTGTTTGCCACAGAAAATAAGAATGCACCCTGTTGTGATTGTGCCGATCCAGTACAGCAAGGAAATATAACCAGAGGCATGAGGCTCCATATGTTTCAGGTCACGTTGACGCTTCCCAGAATAATGCCGCGGCAAAACAGCCTCCCCTACTATGGAAAACTGGTTTTGATGCAATCACAACCAGCAATCGCATCAAAACCAGTCTATCTCACGCTGCAAAACTCAGCCGCGGCCAGTGGTCGAATCGAACCAGTGCCAGTCATTCCATTCAGGAACCCAGACCCGCCCCTTCTGCATAGCGCCGGTGGTCTTGTCGAAGTAGTACCACGAGTTATCGTGACGATCTAGTCCCTTGACCATTTTTCCGGTGGAGAAATCATACCTAACCCATTTTCCGCCGTTGGAGCGGACATAGGTGTCGCCGTGGAACATGGCACCGGTGTGCTGGTCGAACAGGTACCAGCCGGTATGCTGCGCATCATAGTTCACATACTGCTCGCCGTGCGCCATCTTGCCGGTCGCCCAGTCGTAATACACCCATTTCCCGCCGTTGGAGGAAACGTGTTTCATGCCCTTGGTCATTGCGCCGGTCGTTTGATCGAAGTAGTACCAGGCGCCATATCGGTAATCCTCGCCCTTGATCATATGACCGTTCTTGTCATACCTGACCCATTTGCTGCCCGCAGGGATATACACGTCCTTGTTCACAGCAAGGGAACCGTCTTTATCAAACCAGTACCACGCATCACTTGCAGGATCGTATACCTCTTTGGAGACAGCTTTCACGCCATTGTCATACCAGTAATGCTTACCGCTTTCCGTTACCCAACCATTTGCTCCAGGCTTATATTCGCCATAGCCTGCACGAATTCTTGCATTCCAGACGATTCTCTTCGCCACCGGATCAGTAACGGTTACCACTGTTCCATGACGGTTAGGAATGCTGCGTCCATCAACGTTGGTCGTGGTAATACGGCGAGTACTATGCCATCCGCTGGCCAAACTCGACGACTGCGTAACGAAAGTGCCGGCAGTTCCATCAGCCTTACCATACGGATAGTCCTTGAGCTTATCGGTATAGAAGAAGTACTGCCCGTTGTAATACGTCAGGGACGGACCTTCATAACCGGTCACGACATTATCGTTCACCAAACGCCATGCCTTAGGATTCCCAGCCTGAGACAGATCGCCGATGGAATAAATCTGATTGGTGACACCATTCTTCTTGATGCTGAGGTAGTACACACCGTCCTTTTCGAACAATGACGGGTCAAGCCAGTTGCTGGTCTTCGTATCAGGAAGCTTGATCGGATTCAAACTGCCGTAGCTTAGCCTCGGCTGAGCTCCCGGATCGACTGCGGGATCCGCTCCAGGCTGCAACCCTGACACCTTGACGATGTAGGGGTACATATAGTCATGCTGAGCATTTCCATGGAAGTCGCCATAGTATCCAAGAGTGGTCACGATCCACATATCGCCGTGGCTGTCAACGAACCCGTCGGTTCCTGCGGAATCGTACTGGCCGTCCTTAAGACCATTGGTATAAGGCATTACCGAAGGAGCAAGGTTCGTTGGACTGCCGCTGTTAGGGTAGCTCCAGTTCACCAGATCCTTGGAATATCCCATCATCGGGGTGAAACGCCATCCCAAGTTCTGCTGCTTCTGCACATAGCCGCCAAGAATCCAGAACGTGCCGTCCTTATACGTGATACTCGGATCATGAATAGCATTGACGTAGTTCGGCTTCCCCGAGACATGCGCACTGCCATTGCCGTCAGCCTTATACGCCGTACTGATCTGCTGGAAATCAGCGCCGTTATACGACATATACACCGTATCGGAGCGGTCTGAATCACTGTTCCAGAAAACGCCGACCTCCATATCCGGGTAGTCCGTTTCGGCAGCGGATGCCACCTGGACCCCGAGTGAAGCTGCCATAGACAAAGCGCCCAACAGCGCAACACAACTCTGTAATCTTCTTTTCATCTTCCCTTCTCTCCTTGAAGAGCTAGCTCATTTTTAACGATAGGTAACCGCCCTATAAAACGCAAGCAACTGAACCGCACCGTGTTCGTGCAACACGTACCGATCCACAGCTCCTGATTACGCATAGGTAAGAGCCGCACCACGATTGCAGTCCGACTTTCTCAGACCACCGATCGGGGTGCGGCTCCCGGCTACAGACCACTGTTCGGCATCAATAGCTTTGACAGATCAATCGCGACTTGACATATGAACAGCCTCAGCTCTCCACGCTCCCGGTATTCGCATAGTTTCCGAGGCGATGCAAGAACGCAGCCATATCCTGGCGGACAACATCCGACATACCACGATAGGTCTTCGTACCATTTGCCTCGGTCCAGCCTTCACTGATTCCGGTTCCGGCCATCCAAAGGATTTCCTTGTAGTGCGGAGTGCGCTTATTCACGTCAGCAAATGGGTTCCTGTTGTAGGAAGAATCCTTAACACCAAGGTTCTTGGTGGCCAGCCTCTTCAGGAAGGCGGCCATATCCTGACGCTTCACCGTATCCATACCTCGGAATGTGCGCTTGCCAGTGCTGTCAACCCAACCCTCGGTAACGCCATTGTCGGCAAGCCACTGAATATCCTCAACATGCGGCGTATTCGCGTTCACATCCTCGAACTGCATGCCATAGGTCACACCATCAACGGCATCCTCATAGGTCTTAGAACCATCATGAGCAACAACCTTGATTGAGTTTTCGACCTGGCCTGCAAGCTTCACATTGTCCCAGACGAAAACACCATCCTGCTGCTTCGTGCCAGCGCCCAGGGATTTGCCGTTAAGGAACAGCTCGGCATTATCGCAGTTCGAGTAAGCCTTGATTTGCTGAGTGGGCTTGTTCCTCTGGGTGAATCGCTTGCTGGTGAGGTACACGAACTTGTCGCTCTTGTTCCAGTTCGCCTTGAAGAAGTAGTAGGCATCCTTCTTCGTCACATGGTCATAGCACAGCAGACCCTTGGTGTTGAGGCGTTCCTTGCCACCGGCATTGCGGTACGACGAGAAGTCGAACATGTTCCAGACGAAGCTTGCAGCGACATTCGTGCTGTGCTGAATATAATCCCAGTACGCTTCCAGCAGGTAGGACTGATATTCCTCATAGTGCTTATCGCCATTGGCATCCGAAGCACCATTCCAAGAGAAAGAACCGTCCACTTCCGTATGCTGGTCGATATTGGCACCGGCACCATATTCGGAAAGCATCATGGAATCGGCACCAAGAACCTGCTGATAGTTGTTCATCTTATTGGTCAGCGATTCCACGAGCTTCTTGTGCCCAGCAGCATCTGCATTCCGCACTGGACTCTTGAAGCCGACATAAAGGTTCATGCCAGTAAGATCAATCTTGGAACTCCACTTTGCGGAGGTGTTGACCGCATCGGCACCATCGATGTTTGCCTGCACGATCAAGCGATTGGGATCTTCCTGATGAGCCAGATCAACAAGCGCAGAGTTAAATGCAACAAGCTCGTCTTCGGTTACTTTGAAATCAGGTCCATAACTTGCGAACTGCTCGCTATAACGAACCTCGTTCTGTACACCCCACATAACGATCGAAGGATAGTTGTACCCCTGACGGATCATCTCTGTGAGCTGGTTCGTAATCGAGTTCTTGTAGGAATCCGCCTTCGAATAAATCAGGTAGTACGGAATCTCGCAATATACCAGCAGACCCTTTTCATCGGCCATCTCGTAGAAGGCAGGATCGTGCGGATAATGCGACGTACGAACGGCGTTCACGCCTATATCAAGCATGGTGTCGATATCCTGAGCCATCTGATCACGGGAAACGGCATTGCCCACACCTTCACGGTCCTGGTGGTAGCCCACGCCATGGATTTCGATCTGTTTACCGTTCAGGTATGCCTTACCGTTGGAAACCTTGAACGTACGGAAACCAATCTTCGTGCTCTCTGTGTCCAACACATGACCGGCGGCATCCTGCAGGGAGACGTTCATCGTATACAGGTAGGGGTCAGTCCGTCCGTTCCAACGGTGAACGTTGGTGAGCTGCTGGTCCAGCTTCTGCTCTGCGGATTCAGTTCCAGCACTAACTTGGATATCAGAGCTCTGTTCACTCACAACATTTCCGGCATTATCCGAAATAGTCGTTTTCAGGACAAGGTTTGCAGCTTCCGTGGCCTTGTTGGTAACGTCTACTCGCGTGTTTACGGACGCATTGTTGCCGTTAAGCTTGTAATCCACAAAGACGCCAGAGCTGCCCTTGTTCTCGGTGGAAATGTACTGGTTGGGCAACGCAATGAGCTCAACATCACGGTAGATGCCCGAGAACTGCGTGTAATCGACGTTAATCGGGATGGAAACCGTATCGACATTGGTCACGTCAACGGTGAGAGCAACGGAGTCCTTGTCCTGCACATACTTGGTCAGATCGAAGATAAAAGCAGAGTAACCACCGACATGGGTGCCCACTTCCTGACCATCGACCTTCACCGTAGTGTTCTTGTTCGAGCCATAGAACTTGATGAATAGGTTCTTTCCGTGGTACTTGGCAACATCCAGTTGCTTGCTGTACGTAACGGTTTTCCGATTGTTCTGAGGGATATACGACATCGTAGGGTGCGCGTAATCCCATGAATGTGGCAGATCGATAGTCCCCTCAGATGCGCCGGTGGGAAAGGTCCATCCTTCCATGCTTGCATCGTTCTTGGAGAAGGTCCATCCCTTATCAATGTTTTCAACCGTTCGACCGGCAATCTGATTGTCTGCCGAAGCGTTCAGCGCGCTTTCGGCTGCTTCGTTGGAAGAGCCGTTATTTTGAGTTTCGTTCTGAACAATCTGGCTATCGGTCGTCTGGGCAGTGTTCGCATCCAGCTCTTCTGCCTGCGCACAAGGAACACCTGCGGCAAGCATGGCAACAGCCACTATGGACGCAAAATACTTCCGTCTCATACTCTTTCTCCTACACTTCTTTTCTTTTCCTGAGCACATAAAGACCCCCCTACATGCTCATAAGGAGCAGTGACTTGCCACTCTATGCCAAGTCATGCCTTTGTAAAAGGGTACAACTTAGGTTGGATAGTAGTGTGACGTTGTACGCATGTCATAATGGCTTTTAATCAGCCTGTATCCTGCAAAAAATGCCGGGTATCATGCATGATGCCCGGCACTGTTGAAACTTACGCCTTGTGGTTTAGGTAAGCCACCCTATTTTTCCCCTTCCGGCTTATCGATCTGCGTAATCGTCATTGCCCTATCGCTAAGCAAGGCGTAGTTTCGATTACGTGCGTCGCGAATCACGAAGGTGCAGGCATTCTCGTCCAATGCCACCGCCACCGCATCCGTCATGCTGTCATCACCTGGCGTAGGAGTACGCAATGATGTAATCAGACGGAACTCACCGTCATTGAAGAGGTTCAAAGGCATCTCGAAATACACCGTCTGATGCCCATGCTTTTCCATCTTGATGGTCTTTGCGCCGGTATCGTAGGTAATACCTCCGCGCCGGACATCATGCATAGCAATGGCCAAGTAGAAGTCGCCCGGCTCATCGTACTGATATTCAACGGCGAACTTGAACGTGTCAGAACTCTTCAAAATTAGAGGAGAAACCCCATATGTCCGCAGCAACGGGCAACGAGCATTCAAGCCATTGGGGTACTCATTCTCGTTCTCGGCGATAATCTTCTTGCGCTTCGCCTGCTTCTTCTCTTCCGCTTCAAGATTAGCAAGAGTGTATTTCTCTGCGACTGTTTCACGATCGCCAATCGCGGCAACCACACCATCCTGGATAAACATGGCACGAGTGCAATACCGCTTGACAGCACTCATATCATGCGTGACCAGGATCACGGTCTTTGTCGGATCCTTCTTGATTTCCGTGAAATAGTCGTTGCACTTCCGTTGGAAAGCCTCATCACCAACGGCCAGAACCTCATCCAATACCAGGATGTCTCCCTGGGCCTTGATCGCCACGGAAAAGGCAAGACGAACCTGCATGCCCGAGGAGTAGTTCTTGAGCTTCTGATCCATGAACTCGTCAAGCTCGGCGAATTCGACAATATCGTCGTACATCGCATCGACTTGTTCCCTGGTAAAGCCCAGCAAAGCTCCGTTTAGGTAGACGTTTTCCCTACCGGTCAGTTCCGGATTGAATCCCACGCCAAGCTCAATGAACGGCACCAATTTGCCCTGAACCTGAATGCTGCCCTCATCGGGGTAATAAATCTGAGAAATCAGCTTCAGCAACGTCGATTTACCGCCGCCATTGCGACCCACGATGCCAAAGAACTCGCCTTGGTGCACTTCAAAACTGACGTCTTTAAGTACCGTCTGCTTTTTATAGCCCTTGATGCCCTTGGCCCAATTAATAACAGCCTGCTTCAGACCGGTTGCCTGTTCTGTCGGCAATTTGAAGCTTTTGGAGACATGCGTTGCCGAAAGGACGACCGGGTTCTTGGAGTAATCGAATTCTACTGACTCGTTTTTCTCAGACATTACATGACCTCCGCGAATTTACGGCTGTTACGACGGAAAAGATAAATGCCAAGCCAAAGCAAGACAACAGTAAGGAACAGGGGGAAAAGCTTCACTCCCCAATTACCGAACTGATTCCAGATTGTTGGCTGAGTCTCCGGCGCAATGAAATTATGGCGAATGTCCTGAATGGTTTGGGCAAAAGGATTCAGCAATTCCAAGCGGGCCACATCGGCAATCCAACCACCACGATCAGTCACAAAGGTAAGCGGATAAATGATAGGCATGCCGTAGAACACCAGCTGCTGAAGCACTTCCCAGATATGCGCAATATCACGGAAATAGACATACATCGTTGACATCAGCAGCGTTAGCGCCAATGTAATGGCGTATAGCTCGACTATGCTGAACGGCAGAAGAACAACGCGCCAAGTGAACTGCACACGCGCGATAAGTGCAAAGACAAATACAACCACCAAGTTGATGGCGTAGCTGATCAAAGCACCAACCGTTGCGGAAACCACCACAATGTAATTAGGGAAATGAATCTTCCGCAACAAATCACCACGATCTACAACCGCTCGCAGACCAACGTTAGTGGATTCAGTTACGAACTGCCACGAGCTGATGCCCAGAAGCAGGACCACAGGATATGTTGGTGTGCCATCGGACATACGCAGAAACTTGCCGAATACCACGTACATTACGCAGAACATCATCAACGGTTTCAGCACCGACCAGGCAATACCTAGGAAAGAGCCCTGATAGCGCAGCTTAAAATCCGTTTTTACTAAACCCCGCAGTACGGTCCAAGCATATCCGTACCTGCTTGCTAAACTTTTCGCCAACTGTTTCACAGGCAGTATCCTATCAGTGACTATCCCAATCACGATATGCAACCGGAAATCAGCACTATCCGGTCACTAGACGCTCGAATGTTTTGCGTAACGAACAACTTCGCAAAAAATAAAAAATGAGGAGCCTGGCAAGCCGCGGCTCCTCATAAGACACCTATTGATCAGTCCATCTTAAGGTAATGCTTCCAATACTGCACCGAAGTCAGTTCCTTGCGCGCAGCAGCATATTCCTTGCGCAGACGTTCGATATTCGCCTTATAGTACTTAAGATCTCTTGCGTAACGCTTCTTGATCTGCTGATAGCGGTTGACATCCTTGGTGCGGATGGTGCCCTTGCGGTTGTACCAATCAAGTACAACGAGCTTGTGCTTGCCGCGGATCGCGCCAGCCGGGTACAGCCATCCTTGCAGCGGGATGACAGCATAGCCAGCGCCATCCTTCTTGAAGTAGCGCTGATTGTTGTCGGTGATGAGGTCCTCCAGGCGCTCAGGCAAGCTACGCGGCTTGTCACCGTCAATTAGCTGACGGTCGATGTCCTTGATGTGCAACCCAGCAAGTTCCTTATCGGCATCAATCTGCGTCTGCAAAGTAACAAAATCAACAAGCTGCTCCTTATTACGGTTTGCAGCCATGAAGCTCTTCTCCGCCTGTCCAGGCTTCTTGATGAATTCCGGGCCTTTAAGGAAATCTTCGAAGGCATCCAGGCACAATTCAGCGTTGGCATAGCCGAACTTCTTCAGTTCAAGCCGGATATTATTGTGCAGTTCATGCATGAAGTCGGCCTTCGGGGCCATGCCGCATGTTGCCTGCGCAACCATCGTATTACGAGTGGTCTGGTACCGTTCCACGGCCGCGTTGTACCGCTCAAAGAACGACATATGCCATACACACAGGCTGTTCATGCTGATAAATCCTGTCTTGCAACGAATGCCGTACTCGGCATCGTCACAACGGACGAATACAGGAAGTGGCAGCCCATTCTTTTCGATTACAGGAATCGGAATGCAGCAGTACCACCATGCGGCGTACATGTTGTTCTTCTGCCACTTGGTCGGCGTGTACATCTCGTTGTACACAAGATCCTCGAACAAAGTCAGCCTCAGCGGCGGCTTGCAACCGGCAAAGGTGCCCTGCTGAGTCATATTGCCGATGTCTTCCCACTGATCTTCGCCGATCTCGTAGTTCAGCATCGCGCCGCTAATCATGTCTTCACGGTGCTCAGGCTTGAGAATACGCAGCAGGTTATAGGTACGCTTGATGCTCTCCGGAGAGACCGCAACATCATCGTCCATCAGCAGGATGTTCGTAGCCTTCGGGTTCTGCTCCATGGCAGTAATCATGCCGCGAGTGAAACCGCCGGCACCGCCAACATTATCGTTCGGCACAACCTGAACGCGATTACCACTCAGCTTCTCAGCACCAAGAGTACGGCCATTATCAATCACGTACATATGGAAGTGGTCGGCGATCGGGTCTCCGGAATTAATAATCTGATTCTTGACCAGACCGATGTTGCGTTCGATGAACGCTTCCTTCTTGAACGTGGTGGTAGACAGCACCAGCTCAACATCATTCAGTTCGCCATCAATGCCAAGTTCGTAATAACTGTTGCGAATGGCGACCGCGCCTTCCGTTCTGATGAAGAAGCCTACGATAACCATATCGTCGGTGATGGTAAGCGGAAGATCGACAACCTGCCAATCGTCGGAGGCTCCCAACGCTTTGGAAGCTCCCTCAACTGGTAGAGGATCATGGGCAAACGCATCACCCATAGTCTGCTGCACCTCGCACGCGGCACCCTTAAGTTCAAGATGCAGCGTGAAACTCGTCGCACGCGTATACCTCTGCAGCTTCATCACAGACAGAGAGTTAAAGTACGTGCTGAAGTCAAAGGTTCCCGCGTTAAACATCTTCCACTCGCCCAGCTGCTCATCAAACACAACAGGCTGATCAGAACGGCAGTACAGCGCCGGGTAAGCGACAGAACGGGGATTCGTCTCCAGAAGGATATTTGCAAATTTCACAGTCGGCATCCGCCTACCACCTCATCCTTATTCAAAGCGTCAACTTCCCAATGTAACAAGAACAACTGTACAATCCCGTCTAAACCACCAGTTCATTCACAATCGCAGCGTTTCCGCGGCCAGAACCGAGCCAAACACCTGCCCAAGCGTTCAGCTCCCATATCTCTCCGAGGCACTCACGCCTTATTTCTCAAGCGAAGCTAACGATTGGCAGCGCTGGGGATGCGAGGGTATAGAGCGTGAACATTACGCCTGATCTCATCAGCGTATTCCTTGACCAGATCACCATGCACAAATCCCTGACCAGGAGAGGGAGCCTCCTCCCCTATCGTGTTCCTAGTCCAGTGGGATCCCATCCGTATAACAGCGTCATGTTTGACGTCGTAATACCCGGAATCCACCGATATGAACGAACCTGAGCATCCCTTTGCAGCTGCAAGAATATGTGGATGATACCGCGTGGATAGCCACCGTTGCCCTGCACGCGCGGGGAATCCCTTCTCCAACAGATCAATGACCGGGAAGAAACGGAGATTGGAGTAGCCACTCTCCGCCAAGTACGGGAGTATCGGGTAATCGATTCGTGGATTACATTCCACCACGCCTATGGCATCATCCTTGTTCACTCCCCATGCTTCCAGAGTACGTCTGACTTGCTCGAAAAGCGCTGCTTCTTCTTCCACAAAATCTGATTGCACGCACACCATCACGTCAGGCAACCCTTCGGGGGAAGCATAGCAATCCTTCAAACCATTGACGAAGCAATCATCCGGCGCCACTTTCACAACATCGACCGCAGGCTCTCCCCGCAGAGCAACTTGTGTGGGAACGTCTCGCACGGTAAAGACATCAAACGACCTGGCCGCCTGCTGGGCAAATCTGAGAGAATCGCCCTCAATAGGCATCAAACCCAATCCAGTTGCAGCTACAGGTATGTTCCGAGCATGTGCCCACGGGCCAATGGCCATGCGTGACAAGTTACAGGTCCAATCTCCACGCATATAACCACCACCGAGCATATGAATGCTCTGCACGCCATGCTGCAGCAATCTGATGCCACTCGCATAGTTCGGTGCAACACCGTCATCGTCCAACGCTTGGCTCACGAAACAAGCTATATCATCGATTGGTCCGTCATAGGGGAAAGGGTTCTCCGTACCCAATCTACGCAAGGTATCCGTGAAGATCGCATGCGGATGCCTATCTCTCAGAATCACAGCAGCAGGCCCGGGCCGAGCGCAATCCACTACAACCGGAACTTCTGGATAATATTCGCCAAGCAGGGTAAGCCATTCTCCAGCTATTAACTCATCGCCATAGTTCGGATACCCCGGCTCGGCGATAAGGTAAAACGCCTTTGACGCTTGTTCCTGGCGAACGCGTTCTGAATTCTTTCTTGCATGGATATGCAGAGACTGCAGCATCGTTCTCATCGCTTCGCTTCCTCAAGATATCTACGCCAGAACTCGAAGGATGTCATTTCCTCGCGGCTTTCCCGGTAAGCCCCGAGAACAGCCGTATCTTCCGACAGTATCTGCGCCAAATGTTCAAAGCGATTCCGCAACTCCTCATTCCGCTGTTCGTCGCGTACTCGCATCGCCCCACGCTGGCCGGTTGTATCAACAGCGAGAGCCTTGCCAGCATGTTGCAGGATACGCCATGGCCGGCACCACCCATCATTAGGAATGATTGCCAGCTCATTACGGTCAAAATTCTCCTGCCGAGGCGCTGGGCTTACCTTTTCCGAGCGAATCGTCCTTTTCGCCTTACGTAGAATCCGATGGACGATATCGCCGCGCCTTGCTGCAGCAGTATCGGTATCTCTTGGAGGAACCACAACATTCTCATCGTTGGCGTTCTGTTCCAGCTCAACAATGTCAATGGCGTCAGGCGCACCAGGAATCTGCTGTAAAGGTTCCAGTTTTTCCGCCTTGACTCGTGCTTGCTGAAACAGCTTTTCACCAACCGGGTGACGGTAGTAATCCGGCCCCTTAAGATAATCTTCAATTGCATCACAGATAAGCTCCATGGAGGCATAATCAAAACGTCTGCCATGCTTGATCAGGTTATCCCGCATGAGTTGGATCATGGCGTCCATGCTGTAATGAGAATCAGGTGTGAAGGCTTCCTGTATGAGCATGTTGCGCGTAGCGAGATAAACCTCCACAGCAGCGTTCCAGCGTAGATCAAATGCATCATGCCAAACGCATACGCCATTCATTGTGATGAATTTCAGAGGCTCTTTCTCCTGAATACGCGTTGCGTACTCCACGTCATCCCTGCGGTAGAACAACGGAATCGGCAGACCGTACTCCGTAACGCGCTCTACAGGGAAGCACGAATACCACCACGCGGAATACAACCCTTCTGTATGAGACGCGGGTATAAGCTCCTCGTTGAACGTAATATCGTATTCGCGATCCATGATGAACCGTGGCTTAAATGGCCTGAGATTACGTTCAGGCGTTATCATGCCAATGTCTTCCTGCTGCATCTCAAAATTCGCGGTAGACAGCATGGCACCAGCGATTGTCGCCTTTGCATATTCATCACTGGCACATTCCAATAGCCGCAATGACCGTTTGAATGCTTCCGGGCATACTGTAACGTCGTCATCCATCAGCAGAACATGCGTCGCCCAGCCAGATTCCGCAGCATGGAGCATTCCTGCGGCGAAACCGCCGGCACCGCCCACATTCCCATTGGGGATAACCGTTATGGATGGGCTTCCGGCATCTAACGAATCAGGCAGTGTGCGTCCATTGTCTACCACTGTCAGGTGAAAGTGCTTTCCCCACTCCCCCTTTTCCAGCAGTTCTTCGCGAATCATATTGATATTATTCGTGACCTGCTGTTCCTTGCGATAAGTGGTCGTCACGACTTCAATACGAACGTCGCGGCGCTTTGGCGCATCGGCGCAATACGAGATATTTCGCAATGTAGCGGGAACATCACCTGTCGTTACCGTAAAGGCGACCAACTGAGCATCCAGCCCCTCGGGGTAGGGAATCGCATAACAATACCATCCGTCCTGGGTCCGTAGAGGATCGACCGTAACTTCATGGATAACGCGTTTCTCAAGACGACGGTAGATCATCTCAGTCAGGGTGATATGCACTGGAGCGCTGGATTCGACTACCAGCACAGGAGTAAGATCTTCGATTCCCGTATAAAGACGCCATTTTTTGAGCGAAAAAGCCCCGAAATATGTCATAAAATCTGCAAAGCTATGCGGGCCAAGAGTTAGCGATTCCTCGCCTACCCCGGAGTACGAAGGTGATTTTACAAAAAGCGGCAAAATCGCACACGAAGCAAGAGACGGCTTCCATACTGGGCGACTCAAGTCAACGAGCATAGACGGCACCTTCTAACTAGAAATCCTCTGACTAGCCAAGCCTACCATTATCCCCTTTTATATACCCCATGAAAGAAAGCCCGGTAAAGTCATGAGGCAGGAATAAGCCAATCTCGGCACCATCGAGTGTCTTACCTCGTCAAAACATATCGATGCGGACGGGTTTAGCACCGCATCAAGAAGAAAGCATATCGCTTAATCGGCGAAGGAATGCCGCCATGTCCTGACGATACACCGCAGTGGAACATCCAAAACGATAGCTGCCGTCGGAATTCTTGTAGCCCTGACTAATGCCAGTTTTACCGAGCCAATATATGTCTTCAGCATGCGGGGTCGTGGCCGTCACATCCGTAAAATTACTTTTCGACACGGTCTCGCCGGTATTGCCTGCGCTTTTGGACGCCAAGCGATGCAGAAATGCAGCCATATCCTGACGTTTTACCGCGGTTGAGCCACGGAATGTACGTTCTCCATTGGACTCTCGCCACCCCGTACTGATACCTGCATGGGCAGCCCACAGTATGTCTTCGGCATGCGGAGTACGTCTATCAACATCAGAGAAAATCGTCCAATCCTTTTCCCGGGGTTTCCAAGAGGAAGCATCGCTTATACCCTGCCGCACCGCCAAGCGACGTAAAAACGCAGCCATATCCTGCCGCTTAATCTTTGTTCCAGGGCGGAAAGAGCCGTCACTATAGCCGGTGGAAATACGCTTATCCACAAGCCATACAATGTCATCGTCATGAGGCGTAGCCACCGTATCGAAATCACCGAGCATTCTCGATCGAGCGTATACATCGATGAATCCGGTATCTTCCAGCATGGGCTCCGTCCACGAACATGAATTTCGCGCGTCCATCACAATACGAATGGCCCGCGGATCGCGAAGTGTAATCACCGTGCCATGCCGAGGTCCATCGGCCGTATTCGCCGCTCCCTGTTCATACTTCGACAGGACTGTGCCTTCAGAGTCATATGCGATAAGCTGTTGTAAATCGCTCCACCCCTCCGACAATGATTTGGACGACATAACGTACGTACCGGTTATTTTCTTTGCCGACCGACCGGACGGATGCACGCTCAAACGGTCGAAATAATACCTATACCGGCCGTGGAAATATGTCAGGCTCGGAGCTTCATGGTATAGTGCCAAATCCGATCCAGCTCGCGCCCATTTCGACGCATCGTTGCCTTGTTCGAGATTGCCGATGCTCCATAATTCATTATTAACGCCATCGCGTTTAACAGAAAAGAAAGCTTTCCCATTTTCAAAATAAAGGCTTCCATCGATTCGATCATGATCGTCCTTGTATGGCAAATGGATTCGCTTCGCACTTTGGACGTCTATGCCACCGTCTGTTAGCGTAGTGAAAGGAATGAGATATGGTCGCATATCATCTGAGTTCCTTCCGTGGAATGCGCCATAATTCCCCAAAGAGACGACGGCATAGACAGTATGGGTTACAGGGTCCTCAGCCCAATCGGCTGCGACGGCATCAAAATCCTCACCATTGCTCGGCGGGGCTTCATCCTCCACAGGAACACGTACAACCGTCTGCTTAGACCATGTTCGTAAATCATCGCTACTCGAAACAACCAAGCATACGTTGCTCTTCGCATCACAGTTATGGTGGTTCCCCAGAAGCCAGAAGCGGCCGTCATGCCAGAGAATCGAAGGATTCACTAACGTAAATTGACCATCAACACTTTCGCGCCCCGACTCATCCAAAGAATCATATTCCGGGGTACTGTCGCGAAATGCTGAGCCGACTAGCTCCATATGCACACCATCTCGACTTGCATACAACATATCCGTCGAGTTCAGCCTTGACTGGGTAAAAACGCCGAATAGCAGTTCGTTCGGATATTCTTTAGCACGCGCAGCATGTGGAGATAAGCACATTGCCAACGTCAGAGCAGCAGATGCTGCGGCAATGCCAATCCTATACGGCAACGGTAGCCTGCGCTTCATTTTCATCTCCATCACAGCTATATCCATTCCAATTAATTCGTCCCCAAAAGGTCTGTTACAACGGTACCGATTCCGAAAGACGCATCCACCCACACACAGAAAGGTCCCGCCGAAGAACGCTTCCTTCAACGGAACCTGTCCGCATAAATCATCAGTTCAGCGCATCGAGCCTATGCAGGAACGCAGCCATATCCTGACGATACACACTCACCATGCCACGATAAGTGCCATCAGGGTAACCCGTGGAAACGCCGGAACCGCCCAACCAACGAATATCGGAGGCATGCGGGGTTGAATCTGCCACATCGGCAAAGCCGCGAGACTGTACGCCGACACCTCTGCCAGCCTTAGACGCAAGTCGGTGTAGGAACGCAGCCATATCCTGACGATACACAGGTTCCATACCCCGATAGGTGTCATCCGGATAACCTGTGGAGATGCCAGCGTGCGCCAGCCAGAGAATATCCTCTGCGTGCGGAGTATTACGATTCACATCACGGAATCTTGCCCAATCGGTAGCTGTCGGCTTCCAGGAAGCCGCATCCGCAACACCCATGCGAACCGCCTCACGACGCAGGAACGCGGCCATATCCTGGCGCTTGACTGTATCCATGCCACGGAACGTACGCGAACCGTCCGACTCAAGCCAACCGGTGCTAATGCCCGACTCAGCGGCCCATGCAATGTCCGCCGAATGAGGCGTAGACGAAGACACATCGCGGAATGTGATGGTCACCTTCCAATGGGCGTATACGGTCACATCGGCCGCCCCCATCACGTTATTTTTCGTCACCTGTTCGCCGCCAGACCTTTCGGTATACCATCCAAGGAATGAATACCCCGAACGGTTTGCGGTCGGCAGATCGCCATACCTATCGCCATAGGCCACGCCACGTGATGTGGTAGAGACATAGCCACCGTTCGCATCAAAAGTCAGGACATACGCACTTACGGTCACCGTGGCATACACCTGGATATCGGAGCCGTTGAGTTTGCCGTTAACCTTGAACGTTCCGGGGCTCCGGTATTGGCTGAGTGCTACGGAATCCCAGGCCACTTTCTCCGTCGTCTGCGTTCCATCGGTCCACGTCACTTTAACAGTGGCTGGGAGCACTGGAGCGGTGCCGGTTTTGGTGGCTACGTTGACCGGATCGAAGCTTCTCATACCCAGTACTCGTACTGTCACGCGAACGGTTCCGGAATAGCCTTTTACAGTGCCATTAACGGTGAAGCTACCGGCTTTGGCATACTGATCGGCTTGGATCCTGTCCCAGTTGACGGTCTCATCCGTTTCCTTGCCGTTGTCCCATGTAACATGCACGGTTTGCGGCAGGTTCGGAGCTTTGCCGGCATAGGTTGTGACGGTTGCGGGGGCCTGAACGGATCTGATTGGAATAACAACCTTCACCGTCGCGCTGGCGGTCACATTGTCGAGGGATGCGTTGACCTTTGTAGAGCCTTCGCCTTTGCCTTGCACGTCGGCGAACTCTCCGCTGGCTCTCGACACCGCGGCGATGGACGGCGTATCAGAAGTCCACGAGACCTTGCTCATATCCATCTTGGCGTAATCCTTGTGCAGCGGGGACACCACTGTGGTAAGCCTCTTGGACTTGTTGCGGTCAAGCTGGAATTCTGTGCCGGTCACATCCTTCACGATGTTCTGATTTTGCGCATCGCGTTCGGTTGCGATCAGTTTGAGCTGGGGCTTGACCACGGCAATGGTGGTCGTGACTTCCTTGCCACCGGCTCGAGCGGTAATCGTTGCCTTGGAGCTCGTTTGGCTCAGGGAACTCAGGCCATAGATCATGGCAGTGTCTCCGCTTGTGCTCAGTTTGATGACGCTACCGTGTGCATCTTCAGCCCAGGTGGTGCGTGTCGCGCTACTGGGGAAGCTCGCATAATCGTGTGCCGGAGTGATCTTGGTGTACAGCTTGAAGTTTTCTCCTGGAGTCACTTCTACTGTCTTGCCGGTAACGGAAACCTGCGTATCATCACTGCGGTCAGCCGTGTCTTGATGGGTGTCGCGCACGATGGCGAGCGTGGCGTCGACCACCTTGACGGTGGTTGTGACGGTGCGACCGGCAAGATTGCCGGTCACGGTCACAGTGCCCGGGGTCTTGGCTGTGATGGTGGTCTTGGGCGTTGCTCCGGTAGTGCTCACCGACGAGGTAGCGTTCACGGTTGCCACGCTGGTGTTGGAGGAAGTCCACGAGACGGAATTCAACGACGTGTAGTCATGTCGTGGTGCGTAGCCGAGAGTCAGCTCAGCGGATTCGCCGGCCGTGAGCACAACAGTACCGTTTGTGGCATCCACCGGTTTGGCCAGTTTGCCTTGGTAGCTCAATGTCAGTTTAGGCTCGCTCACCGATGCGGTGAACGGGAATAGTACGCCACCGATGGATACGGTGATGGAGCTAGTGCCTGCATTGATGGCGGTGAGCTTACGGGAACTGTCGGAATCGATGGTCGCCACCGATCTGTTGTTGGAATCCCAATGCGCGGAATGCTGCGTGGCATATGCCGTGTGCAGCGGGGCGATCGCATAGCTGAACTGTATGATTTCACCCACACCCAAGTTAAGAGTGCTGCCACTGCGTACCTCGATGGGACTGGTGCTTGAACCGTATTGCACGGAGACGTTCGGCGTGGAGGCGTTCACTACTGTGGCGGCGGAGACATTGCCCAGCTCGTCGGTCTGCTGTGTGAAGGTTGTCTTCCCGCTAGTCGGGTTGGTGGTTGCGACATTGTGCCGGAACACGAACAGCGCGCCGATGGAAATCGTGGACTGCCCTTTAATCAGAGCACGTACCGTAACCTCATTGGTCATGGGGTTTTCCTGACCATTGAAATCAAATGCGGAGCCGGAGGATCGCCAACCGTCTGCACGGATGGTATAGGTCTTGTTGTTGCCGTCCTTCTCCTGGTAGGAGCTTGGGTTGTTCCACATTGATGTGGAGAACTCGTAGCTGTACTTCTTGTTCTGTGCCGTTGTACCATCGCCATCGAATGTGGGGTAGTACTTCAGCTTCATATCCTCACCGGCGGTGAGCTGAGTGGTGTCGGAAGCGGTGACTTCCTGGGAGTCCAGAGTGCGCACAAGCTTGAACTTGGTCTTGTGCACTCTGAATTGCGCGGTTGCGGTCTCGATCGGCCCACCGCTTTTGCCTCCCCTTGCGGTAAGTGTGGCTTCACCCTCACGCAGAGCGGTCAAGCCGCCGTTATCGTCGGTAAGGCCGATTGCAGCATGGAATTCATCGGCATCACGCTGGACCGTTTTCCATTGACCTGAAGCATCATCGTATTCGGTCATGGTAATCGGCTGGCCGTTGATATACCACTGAACGGTATTGAATTTGACCGGCTGGCCGCTGCCTTGATAGTTCCACACGCTGAGCTGCACTTTTTGCCCGACGGCAAGATCGACAACCTGGCCTTTTTGAGAGATATTCCAGTTGCCGACCGACTTGGAATCGTCGATTTCGATGCGCATGCCGCCGTCCTGATCGGCCATGGCGAATGGCGCGGCGACGAATGTGGCCGCGATCATGGCCACAGTGCATATCACGGCCATAGCAGCCGAGAAAACGCGTGGCTGGCGCAAACCAATGCGCCTATGCTGAGGAAACTTCATATTCCTCTTCCTCCTTATACAAACAACCAGACGTTTCAACACAAACCGCGATTCCGATGGCGCTCTTCCCAGTCGCCAGTATCTTAAGCAGTTTGCAAACGTCTTCATCCGACATCTCAGTCGAACGTAAGGGATATTTTAGCGGATTCGACTAACCTTTACTAATGCGCCAGCTCAAAATGGAACGTCCTTGCAATAGTCATTTTGCAAACCGTTGCATAGAGTGTTCAATAACCAGAATCAGAAATTACCGTTTTATCTATCTTGCCATTACGACGTAAAATCACCAGAAGCAACAGACTTATTCCCCCTTTGGAATAAGAGACATTTATTTGAGCGACTTACATCTGCAATGCTCATACGAAAATGTTGAATTGTTGCCTCTGCTGAGGAGATGACTATGAAGACAAAAAGAAACCTAAGATGCGGTATAGGAATTCTTGCCGCTCTGTGTTTTGTTGCTTCGCTGTTTGTTCCGGCAAATGCAATGGCGGCAACACAGCAAAATCAGGTGCTGTCCACCAACAAATGGGCCAATGAATACTCATGGAACTGGGCGAGCACCGTAAAAAGCGATCTCACGGAATTATCCGACGGCCGCTATGAACGGGATTCGAAAGATCGGAAGAGCG
>OHVB01000289.1_pt1 | contig 20233 bp, 14 predicted proteins | sample 1579331 | NCBI WGS metagenome assembly OHVB01 (sample SAMEA3882503, study PRJEB24775) | human gut metagenome | biome: human-associated habitat; feature: intestine environment; material: feces | place: Netherlands | collected 2009/2010
CAGCCCCGAGGAGCTGGGCCGCAGGATCGTGGTGCAGGGCGGTACTTTCTACAATGAGGCTGTTCTCCGCGCCTTTGAAAAGGAGATGGGGGTGGAGGTCATCCGCCCCAACATCGCGGGCCTCATGGGAGCCTACGGCGCGGCCCTGTACGGCATGAAAAAGGCTGTCAAGGGAAACCACAGTACACTCCTGACAGAGCCGGAGATGCGGGCGTTCCATCGGGAAACAGAGAGCCGCAGCTGCGGCCAGTGCGGAAACAACTGCCAGCTTACCGTCAACGATTTTGGCGGCGGCAGGCGCTTTATCACCGGTAACCGCTGCGAGAAGGGTGCCGGCCACAAAAAGCAAAAGACCGAGGCCCCCAACCTCTTCAAAAAGAAAAACGAGCTGCTCTTTAACCGCGAGGTGCTGAGCCCCGACGAGGCCCCGCGCGGCACCGTCGGCATCCCGCGCGCGCTCAACATGTACGAGAACTACCCCTTCTGGCACGCGTTCTTTACGCGCCTGGGCTTTAGCGTGCAGCTGTCCGACCAGTCGAGCAAAAAGACCTACCAGGCGGGCATCGAGTCCATGCCGTCCGAGAGCGTGTGCTACCCGGCCAAGATGAGCCACGGCCACGTGATGAACCTCATCGACCGCGATGTCGACTTCATTTGGATGCCGTGCGTGCGCTGGGAGCGCAAGGAGGATCCGACCGCCGGCAACTGTTACAACTGTCCCATCGTCATGAGCTACCCCACGGCGCTGGCGCTCAATATCGACGAGATCCGTGAGCAGAACATCGAGTTCCTGTATCCGTTTGTGCCGTATCACGACAAGACCGAGCTCAAGCGCCGCCTGTACCAGGTGCTCGCCGTCGACCGCGTGGCCGATGCTGAGGCCGGTCGCGGACGCGTGCGCGGCCCCAAGATCACGCGCTCCGAGGTCGATGCCGCCGTCAACGCTGCCTACGAGGCCGATGCGCGTTTCCACGAGGACATCCAGACCATGGGCGAGGAGGCCCTTAAGTGGGTCGAGGACCACGGTGGCCACGGCATTGTGCTCGCCGGCCGTCCCTACCACAACGACCCCGAGATCAACCACGCCCTGCCCGAGCTTATCTCGAGCTTTGGCTTTGCGGTCTTTACCGAGGACTCGCTCGCGCATCTGGTAAAGCCTGAGCGTCCGATTCGCGTCGTCGACCAGTGGATGTACCACAGCCGCCTGTACGCCGTCGCCCGTTTTGTGACGATGCGCAACGACCTGGACCTGATTCAGCTCAATTCCTTCGGCTGCGGCTTGGACGCCCTGACCACCGACCAGGTGCAGGAGATTCTGGAAGCCAGCGGCAAGATCTACACCGTGCTCAAGATCGACGAGGTGTCCAACCTGGGCGCTGCGCGCATCCGCATCCGCTCGCTCATGGCGGCGCTCAAGGACCAGGAGGCCGAGCGCTTGGCCGAGGCTACGGCAGCGGGCGAGGCCTACGAGCAGGGTGATGCCGCGCCGGTGGCGCCCTCCACGGATGCTCCCGCGTTCGCGAGCCACAAGTACACGTTCGAGGCGCAGCGCGAGAGTGCTTCGACCGCGTGGCCCAAGGTACCCTTTACCGAGCAGATGCGCGACGAGGGCTACACCATCCTGTGCCCGCAGATGGCGCCGATTCACTTTGACCTGGTCAAAGAGGTGTTCCGCGGTGCCGGCTACAACTTGGAGCTGCTGCCCTCGACCGATCACGATGCCGTCGAGGCCGGCCTGCGCTACGTGAACAACGACATCTGCTACCCGTCGATTCTGGTGACGGGCCAGATTATGGAGGCCATTGAGAGCGGTCGGTACGACCTGTCCAAGACGGCCGTGGTCATCAGCCAGACCGGCGGCGGCTGCCGTGCCACCAACTACATCGCACTCATCCGCAAGGCGCTGCGCGAGAGCGGTCACCCCGAGATTCCGGTGATCTCGCTTTCGGCTGTGGCGCTCGGCGAAGATAACCCCGGCTTTAAGCTGACGCCGGCGCTGCTTAAGCAGGCGGTCTACGCGGTACTCTTTGGCGACGTGATGATGCAGATGCTCTATCGCTGCCGCCCGTACGAGGCCACGCCCGGTGCCGCCAATACACTCTACGAGGAGTACATGGCGCGCGCCCGCAAGCTGGCGCCCAAGTTCAACCGCCACAACTACACCAAGCTGTGCCGCGAGGCCATCCGCGCGTTCGATTCCATGCCGCTTGTGGGCGAGGGCACCAAGCCGCGCGTGGGCGTGGTCGGCGAGATCTTGGTCAAGTTCCATCCCACGGCCAACAACCACGTGGTCGATGTCATCGAGCGCGAGGGCTGCGAGGCAGTGGTGCCGGGCCTGCTCGACTTCTTCCTGTACTCCATGAGCAACGCCGAGCTGCAGAAAGACGAGCTGGGAAGCTCTGCTACTACGCGAGCTGGTATGCAGGCGCTCATCAAGCTCGTGGACTGGATGCGCACGCCGGTGGAGGAGATGCTCGAGAAGTCCCGCCGCTTCGAGGCGCCTGAGCGCATCGGCACCATGGCCGACAAGGCCCGCACGGTGCTTTCGGTGTGCAACAACATGGGCGAGGGCTGGCTGCTCACGGCCGAGATGCTCGACCTGATTGACCATGGCGCGCCCAACATCATCTGCACGCAGCCCTTCGCGTGCCTGCCCAATCACGTGGTGGGCAAGGCCGTGATTAAGGAGCTGCGCCGCCAGCACCCCGAAAGCAACATCGTCGCGGTGGACTACGACCCCGGCGCGTCCGAGGTCAACCAGCTCAACCGTATTAAGCTCATGATCAGCGTGGCCAAGGAGAACATGCGCGCCGGTAAGGGCTTTAAGCTCGAGAAGGTGGCGCCGCTCGCCATGGACGAGGTTACCGGCCAGATGCGTGCCCACGACGGTTGCGTGAGCTGCGGGCCGGCCAGCGAAGAGGCCGTGGCATCGGTCGCCGAGCGTCTGGGACGTGGTGTGAAGTAGCTAAATTATTCCGACGCTAACAGCAACTTGCCGAAATAACGTGTGAGGCGCGGTGGCGGCCATCTGGCTGTCGCCGCGCCATCTTTCTCTGGCTTGGTCTGGGGCGGTGCTGACAATGAATGGCGCGGTCAGTGCTCGGCTCAACCCGCTGAGAAGGTGGGGCTGAGCCATTTATTTCGGAAGTGGGGCACAGGCTTGCGGGTGGTGAGTGGGTCACTGATTTGGCAAGAGCCTGCCAGACCCTTGTTGTTTTCTCTCGGAATACTTCAAAAAACATGGGCCGACCTACGCTTCTGTTCTGGCGGAATACGTTGCTGTTTTGCATGGAATTAGCATGCCCGTCATATTCAGTTGGAAAGGTCTCCTTCTTCAGCGCTTTTTAAACATCGGGATAGCTGGCGTGCCTCAAGTTGAATGCAGCTTATCGCGTGATGAGTTTGCGCTTGGACATCGTTTGAATTTGAAGCGCAGTAAAAAGGGATTGATAATCTATCTTGTTTGCCTAGGGAAACGATTTTTACTGGATAGCCTATCCTGATTTGAGACGTTTGCGAGGCTATGGTCAGAATAACCCCATGCTTACGAATGAGAAAATCGGACAAATTGTGCTGGTCTGCTAAGTTAATTCTCTCGTAGCAGGGGAAAAGGCCCAGATGGTTAAATACCGAGTCTATTCTTTTTCGACAATATCGAATGTCACAGGTGTTTGCAATTGGATATTGAGCCACCGCGTTTAGATTCGCTGTTGCGTGACTAGCTAATGGATGATTGCTTTCAACGAGGAGGTTGACTTTGGCGTTAAATAAAAAATGTGATTCAAAAAGATTGGTGTCTACTTGCCCAGCGACAATCGCAATGTCGATTTGTCCGTCAAGTAGAAGGGATAAGCACGTTCCGCCGTCGTCGTATCTGGAAACAGTAAATTTACCACCGTTGTACTTTTCCGAGAGCCGGTTCAATGTAGGCTGATTGAACCAGCTTGGGAGTATTGGTGGTAGTCCGACTGCAACGCGTGTCAAACGTGTCTGGTTTATTTTTATCTTTTCACGCGTGACTTGCGCATACGCTTGAATTGCCTCAATTGAAGCGTATGCATCTAATGCTATAGGAAGGATTTTCTCTCCATAGTTTGTTAGATTTAAAATACCGCCCCTTTTTTCGAACAGCTTCAGACCAAGTTCAGATTCCAATGCTCGAATGCCTTTTGAAACAGCTTGCGGCGAAACGCTTAATATAGTTGCTGCATCCGAGTAATTCTGATAATCAAATACCTTTATGAAATACTGAAGCTGAACAACATTCACCAGAATTTCCTTAGGTTGAATTTTTAATCAGGCTAAGTGTAAATTAAAAAATGTTAAACAAGTCAAACAAATTGTTTCCTCTAGTACAAAAAGTTATCAAACAGCTTTTGACTTTTTGACCAAAGTATAACTAGGCCTAGAACGAGAAAGGAGCCATTGTGGATTGGATACAGCCAACTCAAACACCTAACGATATTGCTTTGCTATCAAGTTGGTGTCCTTGTCAGGGCGCAAAATGTCAAGGGCGCTGCAATCCCTGGGGGATGTGTGCCGTGTACACGGGCGGGAATTGCCGCGCATTTCAACATTGCGGTATACACGTTAGCTAGGAGCTCCGATGGAATATATTCAAAATCCAGTGAATACTCAGATGCCTGCTTCGTCTCGAGATATTTCTACGTGTGTGTCCTGTGCAGCACATATTTGTTGGAGTTATTCAGGGGGAGGACCGTGTGGCCTGAGGATCTGCATTACCAAATTTTGTGGCTGGAATTACTCCTAATGGCAGGTTGAAATACTGAAATATGCAACGGAGTAGAAATGAAACAGTCTCGCTTTAATGTAATCGATAAAGGGAATCAACCTACGCTGGCATATAACTCGTACTCTGGTGCAATCGTTGCGTTGGATGCAGAATACGAGAAGGGGCTTTTTGAGAATGGAGCTAATTGCCCTTCGGAAATTGTCGATAATTTGACGGACGCGGGGCTGTTGGTTCCCGACGGACTTGACGAGATCGAACATTTAAAAGAGATATCGTTGGCCTGTCGCATGCAATCAAAATCGCTTTCATTTACGATAGCCCCGACATTGAATTGTAACTTCAGATGTCCGTATTGTTATGAGAACGGCAAGCGTTATGGCTCAATGAGCGACCGATGCGTCGATCAGGTAATAAAGCATATCAATGGCATGGTTATAGACAATCAGGCGGAAAGTTTGCAGATTGCCTGGTATGGCGGCGAGCCTTTATTGGCGATTGAGACGGTGGAGAAGATTACGCGCAGAATCCGAAGTGATGAAATCTTATTTAACGCCAGCATGGTGACCAATGGCTATTTCTTAGATGGGAAAACGGCGGAGTTGCTTGCAAAAAATGGGGTTACGCACGTTCAGGTAACTGTCGATGGTCCGCCTGAGATACACAATCGAAGAAGATGTCTTCCTTCTGGCGGCGATACGTTCAACCGTATTATTGATAACGTAAAAAGGGCTAGTGCGTACTTTGATGTCATCTTAAGAGTCAATGTTGATCCGTCGAACGGTGATCAGATTGATCGTTTGGTTGATTCGCTTGATCGTAAAGGTCTTCGTAATAAAGTAAAACTATATTTAGCGGCAGTAGATGATATAAATGGGACGTGCGCTAACTCTCCATGCTATTCAGAGGATGAATTTGCTTCGATTGAAGCATCCTGTCTGTCTCGCTACAAAATGACAGGGTACATGGATCCATTTCTTCCAGGCTTTAATCCGACCATATGCGGAGCCGTCAATAAATATTCAGAAGTTATTGGACCAGACGGTTCCTTATATAAATGCTGGAATGAAATAGGATATTCCGACAGAAGCTATGGGAGCATCTTTGAAAATGTAACGAGTAGCGCATCCGAAGTTTCCATATGGAATGCTTACGACTTTTGTTCAGATTCAGAATGCCTTAACTGCTCACTTCTTCCTATGTGCATGGGTGGCTGTCCCTTCACCAGGCTGTATGAAAATAAGACAAGCTGTGTATCCGCAAGAAAGAACTGTATAAAAGTAATGAGGGCGGCCTATGATCTCAAACATAAGAAGTGATGCGGACTCAACGGCGCTCTTCGATTATCTGCCATATTTCAGACTTGGGTTTTCTTCCCAATTGCTTCTGGTTATAGTCTTCGCGTTGTGCTTAATAATATCTGGAATGATGGCTTCTGTATCCCCGCTGCTTACGAGCGCTCTGGTTGACAATATATCTAAAAAAACATCTTACGATACTATCATGATTAGCAGTGCTCTGATTGGTTTTGCGGCACTAATCGATATTGTTGTTAGTTATTTAAGCACCCTTCTTTCAATGCGGATAACGACCGTGGCTGCATTCTCGATTGTTCGAAGTAAAATCGATGAGCTCGTTCGGATGCCTTTTGAGTTATATTTTGAGCAGGAGTCAGCTGAAAAAACTCAACAAATTTGTTCGGATGCCAATACTGTGGCTTCCTTCGGATTGTCGATGCTCCAGACGGTACTTCTTGCGGTTGTCCAGCTAGGTATCAGTTTTATTTTTCTCTATGGATGCTCCGTAGCGCTCTTTTGGGTTTCCGTGACATTTTGCATCTTGTATGCAATTGCATATGCTTTATTCAAAAAACCGCTTTTTGTTTCAGGTCTGACCTTTAAGGAAGAGCAGTCCCTGTATTTCGGAAAAGTGGAGTCCGTACTTGCGCATCAGAGATTTTTGTATGTTAATGTGCTATTCGAAAGAGCATTGAAATCCATAGATAGCTTTTTTTCGTCTTTGCTGCACGCCGGAGTCGCCTATCAAAGTGTCGTTTCGAGATTTCAGGCAACGGATTCCTTTGCTGCAGCTGCGTCCCAGGTGACTATTCTTTTGATTTCGGCTTTCTATGTAATGCATGGAAGCATGAGTGTAGGCCAACTTGTTGCCGTTTCGAGCTACATGGCTTTAATGCTATCTGCCGTGAGGTCAATCTACGGTATAGGTAGTAGCGTACAAGACTGCCTCTCATCGATATCTCGTCTAAATGCCTCTAAATTGCCTTTGGCTGCTGCTGGAGAGGAGATCTTGGAGATCGATTACATCGAACTGCACAATTTTGGTTTTACATTAAATGAAAAGTGTCTCTACAATAACTTGAATCTCAGGTTTGACAAAGGAAAGCTCTATGCTGTTGTGGGGATTAATGGCTCGGGCAAAACGACCCTTGCGTACTTATTAATGGGTTGTTTCAATTCGGGTTACGGTGGGGCTATTTCCTACAACGGTAAGGCCCAAGAAGAAATCAACTGTGAGCTCCTTAGGCGGAATCTAGTTTCGTTTGCTGAACAAAACCCAATATCAGTAAAGGATTTTCTTAGCGATAGAAATTTTCCTTCTATCGAAAAGAAGAGGTGCGGAGGAATGTCTCCTGGGGAACTGAAACAATTGGAAATTAGGCGGGTCTTGGAAAAGAAGGCAGACGTCTACTTATTCGATGAGCCAACAGCATCACTTGATATTGCTCATAAAGAAGCTCTGATAAATGCTGTGAAGGAACTGCGCAAGCACAAGATTGTCATTGTTATTACACACGATATGGACCTAATAACAGCTAGTGATGAGGTGGTAGAGCTTGGGAAAAGCGACTGAAATAATGCGGCTGGGGGCACGTTATCTACTGGGTACGATGGTTGCTAGCGTGCCGTGGGCTATTTGGGTTATTGCAAAAGGATCCCCCGCTTGGCTGTGCTCTACAGGGGCGCTCTTTTGTGCGTTGGTAGTCTATCTTTTTGCAACTCGGGGCGCTGTTTCCTGTGATAAGTCCAAGCGGCGTGGGATTCTTTTGGGATGGCAGTTCATTTTCATCGTATTTATTATTATGGCCGCTATGCTCGATATAGGTGGAAAATCAATATCCAGATGGGTATTGGTTTGTTCGGTTTCAGTTTTGCATGAGCTGTTATTTAGATACGTATTTTTATTTGAATACACAATCGTCGGAATAGTTCGGCCGTTTTGCATAAGGGCATTTATACAGTCGATGCTATGGGCATTGCTTCTCGTGACTCAACAGTGTTTAATCGGGGCACCCACAAATTACATCATTGCAATGATGGGGGGCTATCTTTGTCTGGGCCTTATTTTTGCGCTGCTCGTGCGAAAAACAGGGACAGTGTGCCCGTCTCTTTTAGCCATGATGTTTCTGAATTTTATCAACATCCTAGCTCTTTGAATTACGGACATAATCTTCAAAATCTTCAGGTGTTGGCGCCTTGGCCGACAAGGCTCGCACGGTGCTTTCGGTATGTAATAATATGGGCGAGTGCTGGCTGCTCACGGCCGAGATACTCGACCTGATCGCGGTGCGCCCAATATCATCTGCACGCAGCCCTTCGCCTGTCTGCGATTTGGTTAGCGAGGACGCCGTGGTATCGGTCGCCGAGCGTCTGGGACGCGGCATTAAGAAGTAACATGCCTGCTTTAGGCTGGCATGAGACAAACGGGTGGCAGTCATACCGGCTACCACCCGTTTTTACTGGATATATGTTGCGTAAATGGCCTTGCCGACGCCTTTCGTGGACTCGGATTTCGGAAGTGCGGGAAAAACTCCGAACCTCCGAGCACACTGCTCTTTTACACTCTTGTGACCTGCGGTTTTGTTGCTAAAAAAGTCGGTCTGGTCGGCGGAACTCAGTTTTTCACCGCACTTCCGAAAACCGCGGTCTCGCAATATGAAAAACGCCTCCATAACTCTGGGTTAATGGATAAGTGTGGCCGTTCGTCGAATATCACTGTCCGTTTATGGAACCTATCTCCAACGGGTCGTAGCCATATGGTTTGATGTTAGAAACACATAGTTGCCGCCGGGCTGCGGGTGACGTTTGCTCTGATATCGGAGGTGCCAAGTATGTTTCGCGCTCCGTTAAATAACTATCGGTTGGGCTAACATGGGTCGCCGTGCTATTTCGATAACCCTTGCAGTGGTCTGCCTGGCTGTGCTCCTGGGCGCTACGGGGCTGTTTGCTATAAGTCGAGAAACATCCTATATGCAGGAATGTGCTTCCGAAGGCTTCGCCATTGACGGCTACTATCGGGATGACAAAGCAGGCTTGGAAACCCTGGCCTTTCTTGAAGAGGATAACCATCGATGGCAGTTGGTCGGCAAGGGCGGCGGCTGCGTTGATGGACAGTTCGAGCGTATGGACGACCCCAACATCCTGATATTAAAGAAGGAAAACGGCGAAGAATTTGGTACGGTCCACGTGGCGTATATTTCGCGCCGACGCGATCAGGGCTTGCTCTACCTATTTAGAGATACCAGGGTGACCCGTTTTTATCTGGTGAGTACCGGTCCGGCGTTTACAGTGGAGTCTGGCGATGTCGATGCGGACAGCTGATTCACGGCAATAAAAAGTCGAGCAGGGCGCGGGTGTGAACTGCACCCCGCAATTTGCTCGTGTCCGTATCGCGTCTGCGCCTCGTCGTAGCTCGCGTCCGTGCGAGCGCTCATCCCGCGTCCGCATCACTGCACATCAAACTCCACACGATCGAGTTCGGGCACGTTGAGGTCGATGAGCTTGCGGGCGACGTGACGGTCGTGTGCCCTAAGCGCCTCGTCTGTCGTCACATGGGCGACAATCTCGCGCTCGACGATACCCTCCTCCTCGCCTTCGGTAGCCGAGGTCTCGACGGCGACGGTGTAATCCTTAAAGCCTGGCAGCACCGCGGCGAGCTCGCGCGTAGTTTCGGTGACGCCGTAGCCGTCCTGTATACCGGCCTGCGCCGAGCCAATGGAGCCAGCCGTCATAACGATGCAGGGGATGGCAAAGATCACCGTGCCCACAACGATGCGGCGGCGCACCTTGTGTGACAGCTCATCGACCTCGGCATTTTCTTCGGCAGTTACAATGCCGTCGCCGTTAAGGTCGCGCTTGAGCGGCACACGCAAAAGAAGCAATACGGCTTCGGCCGCCAGTGCGATAAAGACGACGTTGATGCCAAACTCGTAGAGCGCCGAGAGAAACAGCGACCCGCTCGCGATGGCGATGCCGTAACCCGCCGCGCACAGGGGCGGCATGAGCGCGGTCGCCACGGCCACGCCGGCAATGAGCGTGGCGGGTTCCTGGTCGCGCGAGTTGCCCAGCCCGCCCGCAAAGCCGCCCGCGAGCGCGACGGCAAGGTCCCATACGGTGGGTGTCGAGTTGTCGATGATGGCGGCCGTGGTGGTGCCAAGGGGCGAGAGCTTAAAGTACAGCGTGGATGTGATCAGGCAAAAAGCCATCTGCAGCGCGAGGCCGGCGACGGCCTCGACGGCAATCTCGCGATCGAGCGTGGCAATACCGTATGCCATGGCAAGAACTGAGCCCATGAGCGGGCAGATGAGCATGGCGCCCACGATGGCAATGTCCGAGTCGATATCGAGGCCGATGCTCGCGATGAGCATGGCGATGATGAGGATGCACAGGTGCGAGCCGGTCAGGCGCGCCCCGTTTACAAAGCGTTTGCGGATCACGTGATAGGGTGCACGACCCTCGCGAATGTTGAATGCCTGCTTCAAAAAGCGACTTGCCTGCTCAGTCGCCTTGCTATGGGCTGGACGGATGCCGTGGCGCCGATGATGGCGCTCGCGCAGTCGCTTGATCTGTTGTTTGTCGAGTTCCATGCTTACCTCGTTTGGCGTCCGGGCCGTTTCTCACGTCCATCGTCCTTACTCTACACCGCGCTGAGTGAAGTGTCAGGCGAGGCTTGGTGACCTGGAGGCCAGGCCAATCGGCGTGGTTCCAAATGCCATGAGAGTCTACTAGCACAAATAGACATAAAAAGCGCGGAGCCGGATAGATTCCGACCCCGCGCTTTGCGTTGATGCGTTGTGGTTCGGCTTAGCCCAGCAGGCTCAGGCCAACAGAGACAAACGCCAGGATAACGCCGACGATGGACTCGCCGCCGAGCAGGCCGCTGGCGACGACCAGGCCCTGCTCCTGGAAGGCGGCGTCCTTGGCGGCCTTCTCCTTGTCCGAAAGACCGGCGGCGGCGTCGCGGCGAGCGGCCCACTTGTCGTAGGCGAGCTTAACGCAGGAGCCCAGGAAAGCCGTGAGCGACATATAGAACGGCAGGTATACGCCCAGGCCGATCATCATGGCCGGAATGCCGAGCCAGTACATGACGATGCCGGCGATAAAGCCGCCCGCAAACCACGGCACGCTCGGGATGCCCGAGACCATGGTGGCGACCACGCTTGCCTGTGCGGCCACAAAACTCTTGTCGGGGCCAAAGGCGTCCGGACCATAGGCGGTGACGAGCGCGACCATGACGGCGGCGGCGACCAGGGCGCCCACGATGCCGCCGATGGCCTGGCCGACCCACTGCGCGCGCGGGTTGGTGCCCAGCACGGCGCCGGCCTTGAAGTCGTTCATGACGTCGCCCGCAAGGCCGCACGCCACGGCCACGATGCCGGCGATAAAGAACAGCTTGACCTGAGCGAGCTGCGCGAAGGCGGCAACGATGAGCATGACGATGAGGCCGAAGATCTCCATGGGGTCGATGCCCGTCTGGCCGCAGCTCTGCGCGCTCATGATGGTGGTGACAAAGGTGAACAGCGTGACGATGACGGCCGGAACGGGGCCAAGGTCGAGCACGATGGCGATGATCACGGCGATGGCGGCAGCGCCCAGGCCGATGATACCGGCGTCGAGTTTAAGGGAGCCCGAGATGAGCGACTGCTCGTCGGTGTCGGTGGAGCTGTCGGCGGCGAGGCCGCGGACGATACCGGCGACCTGCGGAAGGATGTCCTTGAGGACGACGGCGACGCCAAAGCCCATCATGAGGCCCATACCCAGGGACTTGACGATGCCCTGTGCGGTCATAACGTCAAACAGACCGGCAGCGGTGCCGCCGACGATGATGCCAAAATTGCCCAGCAGCGCGCCGGCAAACCAGAACGCGACGGGGGCGAAGCCCACCAAAAAGCCGATGGACAGCAACATGGGCGAGTTGTAGATGGCAAAGGTCACGCCGGGGATATTGAGCGTGCACAGCATGCTGGGCACCACGCCCAGAGCGTCGCGCAGCACGCTGTAGATGCCGGCGATGGCCATGGAGCCAAAGAGCTGCTTGCCGGTCTTGCCGCCGGCCTCGGTCGCGCGCAGGGTCTGAGCTGCGGCGTTGCCGGTGGGGAACTCAAGCGCGGCGTCCACGATAAAGTGACGGTGGATGAGTGCCGTGGCCAGCAGGCCTAGGATAGTGCCGGCGAGTGCCACGATAAACATGTCGAGCCAACTGATCTGGTCGGCATAGCCCAGCATCCAGGCGCCCGGGATGGTAAACGCCAGACCGCCAGCGACCATGGCGCCTGCGGACATGATGGTGTGGGTGACGTTGGCCTCGTTGAGGCTGGCGTTGCCCATGAGCTTCAGGAAGAACAGCGAAATGACGGCAGCGAAAATGATCGGCCAGGGGAGGGCGCCCATCTTGAGGGCGGTGTAGGCCGAGCTTGCCGTGATGATCACGCAGCCAAGGACGCCGATGACGACGCCGCGCAGCGTGAGTTGCCCGCGCATCGAAGCGCGGTTCGAGGGATTGCTCATATAAAACTCCTTTGCGTATATCCGCTTCCCCCGGGAGCGCCGTTACGGATACGGCGCGGGAAGTCGGGTTACCAAGGGCCGCCGCGTGAGCTCGCAAACGACCGCGCACCAGTATAGCCGCAAGCTAGTCATTTTGGGATGACTGGTTTAGGTAGGCGATATACTGCTGGGCAGACGAAAGGAGCGCCGACGATGCTTAATGGGTGCGCATATATATTGACGGTCGACGTGGGCAACACGTTCATTCGCTTTGGCCTGTTTGCAGAGGATTCGGCCGCGGCGCAGGAATGTCCGCTTGCGACGTGCGAGATCACCACGCCGTCGAGCATCACGGCAGACGAGGCGCGCATGCGTCTCGTGCAGGTCATGGCCGCACTGGCGGCCGATGCGGGCATGCCGGGCGCGCTTGTGTCCACGGCTGCTGTGCTGAGCTGCGTGGTCCCGGCGCTCGAGCGCCCGTGGAAGGCGGCACTTTCCCGTACCTGCACGGGGCGCGTGCTCACGGTGGGGCCGGGACTTAAGACCGGCATGCCCGTGCACTACGATGACCCGGCCGAGATCGGTCCCGACCGCATCGCCGACGCCGTGGCTGCCCGCGCCGTCTACGGCTCGCCGTGCATTGTGATCGACCTGGGCACGACGACCAATATCGAGGTCATCGACGCACACGGCACCTTTGTCGGCGGCGTTATCGCGCCGGGGCTGGCGCTCGGCGCCCGTTCGCTCTCGGCCGCTGCGGCGCGCCTGCCTCAAGTTGAGCCCTCGGCGCCGACACACGTCATCGGCCGTAACACGCGTGAGGCCATGCGCTCGGGCGTGGTTCTGGGCGAGGTGGCACGCATCGACGGCATGCTCGACATGGTGCTCGCCGAGATGCGTGCGACCAAGGCCGCGGGGGAGGGCGATGTGCCCATCGTCATTACCGGCGACGATGCCGAGGCGCTTGCGGCGCTGGTCGGCCATAGCCTGACGGTCGACGATGCGCTGACGCTGCGGGGCCTCGCCGAGCTCTACCACATCAACCAAAAGCCCCGCCGCGCGTAAAAGTGAGGGCGCTGGTGGGACAAACGCCTCTACCTTTCACCTGCTACAATGGGTCAAACTATTGCGATTACGGAGGTGTCTGCCATGTCGGACGATCTTCATCAAACTTCGTCAGGCAAGCGCCTGGACGTCATTAGCTGGGACGAGTTCTTTATGAGCGTGGCCATCGCCGCGCAGCGTCGCAGCAAGGACCCCAACACGCAGGTGGGTGCGTGCATCGCCAGCACCAACCACCGCATCCTTTCGGTGGGCTACAACGGTACGCCCTCGGCGCTCAACGACGACTTTTTCCCGTGGGGTACGAGCGACGACCCGCTGCAGGACAAGCACAACTACGTGGTCCATGCCGAGGCAAACGCCGTGCTCAACTACCGTGGCTCGCTCAAGGACCTCGAGGGTTCCACGGTCTACGTCACGCTGTTCCCGTGCCACGACTGTGCCAAGATCCTGGCGCAGGTAGGTGTGGGCGAGGTCGTCTACCTGGACAACAAGTACGCCGACACCGATGATGGACGCATCAGCCGCCGCATCCTCGACTCCTGTGGCATCAGCTACCGCCAGGTTATCGTCGATGTTCATATCGGCACCGAGGGGCAGGCTCAGCAGTAGCGCGTGTCAACGCCAGCTGGCAACAAAAGGCAGCCAAAAGAGCCCCGTCCCAAATTGACTACTCGTGAAAGTCGCGTCTGCGCGCATGGACGGCTCGTGAGCGGGTACATGGCTGTAGTAACATAGCTTCTGTCCGCGGGCGCGCCCGCGTAATTGTGAGAAAGGAGCCCCTGTGGCTGTTAACGAAGAGCTGCTTAAGAAGGTTCTTGAAGAGATTCGCCCCAACCTGCAGGCCGACGGCGGCGATATGGAGTATGTGGGCGTTGACGACGAGGGCGTCGTCAAACTGGAGCTGCAGGGCGCTTGCGCCGGCTGCCCCATGAGCTCGCTGACCCTGTCCATGGGTATCGAGCGTATCCTCAAGGAGCATGTGCCCGGCGTTACCCGTGTCGAGCAGGTCAATGCCTCCGGCGAGACCGACGACCTGTACGACGAGTACGCGCCGTTTTAAGATGCGAAAGCTGCGGACGGCATACTCCGCATAGACGTTACGCCCAAATATGCGGCTGCGAGCGCAAGGCCCGCGGCCGCATTTGTATGTAGGGAGTAGGAGGGTCGACATGCTCAACGACTTCTACCATATGCTTGATCCTGTCGCGATCTCGGCGGGCCCCATCACCATCTACTGGTACGGCCTGGCCTACGTGGTCGGCGCTCTGCTCACGGCGGTCGTCATGTACCGCACACAGCGTCGCTGGGGCTTTAACATCACGATTGACGACCTGACGAGTGTCGTGGTCGGCGTGGTCTTTGGCCTCATTATCGGTGCGCGCCTGTTCTACGTCGTCTTTTACGGTGATGGCTACTACTGGGCGCACCCGCTCGAGATCTTTGCCACCAACGAGGGCGGCATGAGCTTCCATGGCGGTTTGGTGGGCGGCATTATCGGCGGCATCATCGTGTGCCGCATGTATAAGCTCGACGCATGGACTTTGGCAGACCTTGCCGTCATAGGCGCGCCGCTGGCCTTGTGCCTGGGCCGTTGTGCCAACTTTGTCAACGGTGAGCTGTGGGGCAAGCCGACCGATCTGCCCTGGGGCGTGGTCTTCGGTGGCATCGCGGGCGATATGCCGCGTCACCCCTCCCAGCTCTACGAGGCATTTCTTGAGGGCATTGTGCTCTTTTGCATTCTGCAGGTGCTCAGCCGCAAAAAGCCGCTACTGCCCCAAGGCACGTTTATGGGCGTGTTCGTAATGGGTTACGGCATCGTTCGCTTCCTCGTCGAGTTCGTGCGCGTGCCCGACGCCCAGCTTGGCTATCTGCTGGGCGGCGTCATCACGATGGGTCAGCTGCTGAGCCTGCCGCTCGTAATCGCGGGCCTGGCGCTCATCATCTTTGCTCGTAGCCGCAACCAACCCCAGCGCATCTACCTCGACGCCTAACCACCACAAAGGGGACAGGCACCTTTGTGGTGGTTTTGCCGAGTTTGATAGGTTTCTAGAAAGGCTCTTTGGACTGTGAAGGATTCCGATCTCTCCACAACGGCTGCGCGCGACGCTGCCCGCATCGTCTGGTTTAAGCGCTACCCCGCCAAGCAGACGCTCATCGCATTTTTGCTCGCGCTGTTGGCGACCACGGCGTTTTCCATCGATCCCGCCCCGGTGTCGAGCAACGCAGTCTTGGCGATTGACCCCAAAGCCTCGGGCATGCTGTACGTGTGCTACGAGGTGCTCCTCTCGTTTGCCGGCCATACCGACGCGGTCATGCTGCTTGCACTTGCCTGCCTGCTCACCTTGCCGTTTCGCTACGTGTTCTTTGGCCGTGGCGACACCTGGCGTCCATCGATCATTCTGCCGTCGCTGTTCTTCGCCATCTGCATGGTGTTCGGCCGCAGCTACGATCTCACCGACTCGGCCGAGATTGTCCTTGGCGACAAAGCCCGCATCGTCTGCGCCTGGATTGGCGGCGCGGGCTGGATGCTCCTAGCGATCGTGGCCTTCTATCTGGCTTTTGAGTGTCTAGATTGGCTGAGCTCTCGGCGCATCCCGTTTTCCGAGGCGCACTTTGGCCGTATATGGCGTGTGGCTCACGCCGTGCTCTCGGTCCATCCCTTTGCCGGGCCCTTCCTGGTGCTTATGATCGCCTGGGCGCCCACGCTCATCGCTTCGCTGCCCGGCCTTTTTATGGGAGATACGGGTGCGCAGATTCGCCAGTGGTTCAACTATCCCAATGGCACGAGCGACTACCTGCGCCTACTCAACCCCAACGTGCTGCTCAACGGGCATCATCCCGTAGTGCACACGGCCATTATCGGCTCGTGCGTTCATCTGGGGCTTTCGCTGTTCAACAGCGCTAACGCGGGCCTCATCATCTATACCTGCGCTCAGTTTGTCATCACGGCTGCCTGCATGGCCTATTCCATCTCGTCGCTGCGCAAACTGGGCGTGAGCCTGCCGGTTCGCGGTGCGATCCTGCTGTTCTTTGCGTTTATGCCGATGTTCTCCAACTACGCGGCCCTGCTTACCAAAGACGTGCTCTTTGCCGACGCGTTCTTGGTGCTGCTGGTACAGACCGTCAAGCTCGTGGCATGTGGCTTGCCCCGTCGTGATGCCAATGTCGAGCGAGCGGGCGAGAAAGCCCCCGTGCTCTTTGCGCGCCACGACTGGCTGCTGCTTGCTCTGGGCGCCATGGGCTCCACGTTTCTGCGTAACGGCGGCCTGGTGTTTCCCCTGGCGGCATGCGTAATCGCGGCGGCGTTTTGCGCATGGGACGCGCATGTGGCTCATCGTGCAGCCAAGCAGGCTGGTGCTGCGCCTTCGGGCGGCATCCCGCGTTTCCGCTGGGTGGGAGTTCTTGCGGTGCTTGCACTCTGCCTTGCCTCTAATATGTACTTCACCAAGGTCTTTATGCCAGCGCACGACATCACGCCTGGTTCCAAGCGCGAAATCCTTTCGATTCCGTTCCAACAGACGGCTCGTTTCGTCCAAAAGCACGACGGCCTTAACTCGGGCGTCAACCCTACGGTTAAGGAGGACGGCACCATCGTGGAAGCTCCTTGCGACGGTTCGGTGACCGACGAAGAGCGTGCCGTGATCGATCGTGTACTCAAGTACGAGAACCTGGGCCGCCGCTACAACCCCGACAAGTCCGATGCCGTCAAGAATTGCTTTAACGAGTACGCCTCGCAGGAGGACATCAAGGCCTATTTTGAGGTGTGGGCCCAGATGTTCAAAAAGGACCCCGGGTGCTATATCTCGGCGCTCATCAATAACTACTATGGGTATTTTTATCCGAGCGCTCGCGACGCATGGGTCTACAGCACGGCGCGCAGTGCCGAGATCATGGCGAAGCCCGATAACCTCAAGTACTTCGACTTCCATCCGGTCGATAGCAAGGTTGTGCGCTGGTGCGACCACCTGATCAACCTGTATCGCGTGGCAGTACAACGCATCCCGTTTATCTCGCTCACCATGAGCTCGGCCACCTATGTGTGGATCATGATCGCCGTGGTGGTCTATCTGCTACGTCGTCATTCGTGGCGCGGGCTGGCCATTTGGGTGCCGCTGCTGGGCGTGCTTGCCGTGTGCCTGATTGGCCCGTGCAACGGCTCGACCTACATGCGCTACCTGTATCCGGTCATCGCCTGCATGCCCTTCGCCATCGGCGCCACCGTCACCCGCAGCGACTTCCTCTGGTCCTAACTTGGTGCATTGTGGGTCAGGTTTCTTTGCACCAAAGGGGTCATCATCACGACGCCTTCATTTTGGGGTTTATCTCGCAGGCCAGTAGGTATATCATAACGACGTTTGTTTATATTGCCCGAGCATCTGCGCTGGGCTTTAGGTCGAAACCGATAGGAGACACGTATGTCCGGACACTCTAAGTGGGCCACAACCAAGCATCGTAAGGGCGCGCAAGACGCCAAGCGTTCCGCCCTCTTCTCCAAGCTGAGCCGCAACATCACCGTTGCTGCCCGTCTCGGCGGCGACCCGCTGCCCGAGAACAACGCCAGCCTCGCCGCTGCCGTTGCCAAGGCCAAGGCTCAGTCCATGCCTAAGGACAAGATCAAGTCCGCTATCGACAAGGCTTTTGGTTCGGGTGCCGATGCCGCCGTCTACGAGAACATCGTGTACGAGGGCTATGGTCCCGCCGGTGTCGCCGTCTACGTCGACTGCCTGACCGACAACAAGAACCGCACCGCCGCTGACGTGCGCTCTGCCTTCACCCACGCGGGCGGCTCCCTCGGCACCGCCGGCTCCGTTGCCTTCCAGTTCGAGCGCAAGGGCTCCATCGCCGTCGACAAGATCATCAAGTCCGACGAGAAGAAGGTCGCCGACCGCGAGAACGCCGTGGACGAGGACGAGTTCATGATGGCTGTGGCCGAGGCTGGCGGCGAGGACTACGAGGACGCCGGCGAGCAGTGGATCGTCTGGACCGCCTACGACAAGATGCAGGACGTCCAGAAGGGCCTTGAGGCCCAGGGCATCGAGGTCAAGGGCTCCGAGCTCACCATGGTCCCCACCACCCCGACCGACGTCTCCGTCGTGGACGCCAAGAAGGTCCAGCGCCTTGTCGACCGTCTCGACGAGCTTGAGGACGTCCAGAACGTCTATCACACCATGAACGTCACCGACGAGATTGCCGCCGCCCTGGAGGAGGACGAGTAGTTCTCGCCGGGCTTTGCGCAGATTGCCTGCAAGGAGGGGCCGCCATCCGTGCGATGGCGGCCCCTTTTCTGGTTGCGGGCGTGTTGGCGTGAGGGTGCGAGGCCGCCACTTGGGGCTGCTGTAGCGCAAATGCATGAAAATGGGTGGCTACTCGCAGAAGTCAAATCAAGTCACCCATTTTCGCGGGGTTCGTGGAAAACGGCTTTCCGTCGCCGGAGGAATGCCTCCCCGGCCTACTCCACCGTGCCGTAGACGCCTCCCCAGCCGTGGCCGGAGAGGATGGAGTTCATCTGGTCGCACAGCTGCGTGCGCGTGAAGGTGGCGGAGGGCAACAGGTCAATGACCTCGGCGAGGTCTGCGCAGAGGTCGAAGGCCTCGGCGCGCATGAGCACGTCCAGCTTGGTGACGGTGGCGTAGCGCGAGACGCCGGGCGCAAACAGGGCGTTCACCAGGTGCTGGAGCTCGCCATAGTCCTCCGAGCGAAAGTCAAACGAGATGCCCATGGTCTCTCCTGCCTGCGATCTGCCTGTTAGCAATTGTTGTCGGGACGTCTCATGGTAGCAGCTCCCACGCGGCCACGGCCTTATACTCGCACTCAGCCACCGACCTAGGAGGAACCATGCCCAACGCATACGAGGCAATGAACGACGCAGAGCTCAAGGCCGCCATCGCAGACCTTGAGAAGCAGGCGGACGACCTTAGGGCCCTCGACCTCAAGCTCGACATGGCCCGAGGCAAGCCAAGCCCCCAGCAGACGGCGCTCTCCCGCCCCATGCTGGACCTGCTTGGCTCCGAGTCCGACCTCTCCGACGAGGGCGTGGCCGCCGACAACTACGGCTGCCCCGAGGGCCTTCCCTCCGCACGCCGCCTCGCCGCGGAGCTGCTCGGCGTCGACGAGAAGAACGTCATCGTCAACGGCTCCTCCAGCCTGAACCTCATGCATGACGTGGTCTGCAACGCCTACACGCACGGTATCGGCGGCAACAAGCCCTGGAGCCAGCAGGGCAGGGTCAAGTTCCTGTGCCCCGCTCCGGGCTATGACCGCCACTTCACCGTGACGGCCGAGGGCCCCGACATGGACATCGTCCGCCGCTACGTGGAGGAGGACCCCTCCGTCAAGGGCATCTGGTGCGTCCCCATGTATGCCAACCCCACCGGCATCACCTACTCCGACGAGGTCGTGCGCGCCTTCGCCCACCTGAAGCCCGCCGCCCCCGACTTCCGCATCTTCTGGGACAACGCCTACTGCGTCCACACCTTCAAGGGCGAGGGCGACCACCTGCTCAACATCTTCGATGCCCTGGAGGAGGCCGGCGCCGCCGACCTCGTCTACGAGTTCGGCTCCACCGCCAAGGTGACCTTCCCCAGCTCCGGCATGGCCTACATGACGGCCAGCCCCGCCGACATGGCCGAGGTCC
>OHVB01000294.1_pt1 | contig 19729 bp, 16 predicted proteins | sample 1579331 | NCBI WGS metagenome assembly OHVB01 (sample SAMEA3882503, study PRJEB24775) | human gut metagenome | biome: human-associated habitat; feature: intestine environment; material: feces | place: Netherlands | collected 2009/2010
ACTCCTCCGGATTTTGGAGGAAGGAATAGAATCCTGTGGAAATGAAAAGATACAGAAACTTTCTCATGAAATGAAAGAACTACTAGAAGATGAGCGGCTCAAAGAGATCCGATCCAAAGATGATAAAGATGCACGGTTTGGACATAAAACGGCAACCAGTACGTTCTATGGATATAAGAATCATCTTGCGATGACTGAAGAACGTCTCATTGCGGGGATCACTGTAACAGATGGAGGAGCACCAGATGGGCAGGAATTACCAAAACTGATAGAAAACGCGAAGGAAAATGGAATAAAAGTTACAGAAGTTATAGGCGATATGGCATATGTCAGTGATGACAATCTGGAAGTCTGCGGAAAAGAGATTACATTGATTGCCAGAACCAATACAGCAGTAGCTGCTGCAGCAAACGGGAACCTTGAGGAAGGTTTCTGCTTTAATAAAGATGCTGGGATGCTGCAGTGTCCTGCCGGAGAGCTTTCCACGCGTGTAGAAAAAAGAACGGCAAAAAATGGGAATACTTATTTAAGATATATATTTAGCAAAGTAACGTGTCGGAAATGTCCCCAAAGAGAAAAATGCCGTGTAGGAAGATCAAACGCTAAAACAAGAAGCTACAGTATCACGCAAGCAAGCGAGAAAAATCTTGAAAGGCTTAAATTTGAAGAAAGCGAATATTTTCAGGAGCGAATGAAGATTCGGCACAGGATAGAAGAAAAGAATGGAGAACTAAAGGAAGCTCACGGTTTGCGTAAAGCAGATTCGAGAGGTTTATTTGCTATGCATCTGCAAATGTATTTTACGGCATTTACAGCAAATGTAAAACGAATAGTAAGATTAGATGAGCTGGCTATGGAGTAAACCATAGCTTTTTATGATTTTCCTAAGTAAAGATTTGAAAATAATATAAAAGAAAAACTTCCACTTAAGAAGAAATGGAAGTTTTTCAGTGCCCTTCAAATACAAGGGGTGTGGCACTTTTATCTGCATACACGAAACATAGTAATGTTTTATCTCCGCTTACTTTTTTTCTGAATTCCTTTCATTTTCCGTTTTGTTATGAATTGATAGTCTGTTCTGAATCCACAGGTTTCGTGGAGATCGTCAGTGATTTTCTGACGTTCATATACCGGCATGAAACCCTGTTTTTCTACATCTGCAAATTTTATGTCTTTTAAAATATGGAGCAATTGTTCTGTAGTATAAGTTCCTTTCAAAGCGCGGTTTAATAACCGGATTTGTATAGGACTGAGTGATATAAAAGGACTCGGAATTTTTTGATTTTGATGTTGTTATACGCACAATAATTACCGCTTCCACTGTTATAGTACATATCACTAAATATTACTATATAATAAAAATAAAAATTTGACAAAAAAATAAGCCTGTTTCAAGGCTTTGCGGTACTTTTTTGAATTTCAATGTGTCAAACTCCCGTGTAACAAGAAAATAAAAAAATATAAAGTTTTAGTTGTTGCCCGTTATCTTTTCTGATATAATAAGTCCAAATCTTAATACTCTGCCGTGATAAAATGTGAAACTGTCACGAAGGAGGCTAAAAGGAGAAACTACAAATGAAAGAAAAGAAAGAACGGGCCAAACGTCTGCCCACTTTTGCGGAATCGATCACACCGATCGTCGCAATGCTCCTGATCCTTACCATCGGAAAAGGCGTATTCGGCTACAGCACAGAGCCGCTTCTGATCATGGTAGCTGCAATCGCAGCATTTATCGCGTTCCGTGTAGGCATTACCTGGGATGAGATGATGGATGAGATCTGCACCAAGATTGCAAAGGGCATGCCTGCCATCCTGATTCTTGTATGTGTTGGCGCTATGGTTGGTACCTGGATGGCATCCGGTACCATTCCGATGATGATTTATTACGGCGTCCAGATCGTAAACCCGAAATTCATGCTGGTTACCGCGTTCCTGATCGAGGCAGTGGTTTCGGTTGTTACCGGTACCTCCTGGGGTTCCGTTGCAACCATGGGTGTTGCCCTGATGGGAATCGCAAGCGCCCTTGGCGTATCCCTTCCGGCTACTGCAGGCGCCTGCATCGCAGGTTCCTACTTTGGTGACAAGATGTCTCCGCTGTCCGATACCACAAACCTGGCTCCGATCGCGGCAGGCAGCACACTGTATGAGCATATCGGACATATGTTCTACACCACTGTCCCAGCAACCATCGTTTCCCTGGTGGTATATGCCATTGTTGGTATGAACGCAGATGTAAGCGCAGATATTACTTCTGACACCGTTACTACTTTATTAAGCCAGCTTTCTTCCATGTACAGCTGGAACCTGCTGATCATCATTCCGGTAGTGATCGTGCTGGGCGGCTCCCTGCTTCAGAAGCCAACCATTCCGGTTATGCTTCTTTCTACTTTTGTAGCAGGCTTGGAGAGTGTCTTCATTCAGCACGTAGCGTTAGGAGATGTGTTAAAGGCAACCGTAAACGGTTTTGATGTATCCATGATCCACCGTGCAGGATTTGACACCGAGACCTGTTCCGAGGCCGTAACCAAGCTGTTAAACCGCGGCGGTATGAACGGCATTATGAGCACCACACTTCTGGTATTCTGCGCATTCTGCTTCGCAGGTATCATGAGCCGGGCTGGCTGTCTGGATGTGGTACTCCAGAAGATCTTAAGCGTGGCAAAGAGTACCGGTGCGCTGATCACCGCAACCGTTGCAGCCTGCATTACCATGGCACTGACCACCGGTAACTCTTACCTTGCCATTCTGATTCCGGGCGAGATGTTCCGTGACGCTTACAAAGAGCGCGGGCTTGCGGCAAAGAACCTGTCCAGAACCCTTGAGGATGCCGGTACCGTAGTTGTACCGCTGATCCCGTGGTCCGCAGCAGGTGCTTACATGGCTTCCACCCTTGGCGTAGAGACTTTGGATTACCTTCCATGGGCAATCCTGTGCTACACCGGCTGGATTTTTGCAATCATCTGGGGCTTTACCGGATTTGGTATTGCCAAGCTCGATGATGAGAAGAAAAAGGAGAACTAAATACGATGTCCAGAGTGCTTTTGATTAAAAACGCGAATCTGTATGATCCGGATCCAAAAGGAATCCGTGATATCCTGATCGTAGATGAAAAAGTATTTTCTGTGGCAGAACACATCGATCCACCGGAACTTTCTGCTCCGGTGGAAGTTGTTTCTGCAGATGGAAAAATGGTAATTCCTGGTTATGTGGACCAGCATGTTCATGTGATTGGCGGGGGCGGCGCAAAGCTTCTGGTTACACGGCTTTCTTCCCTGCATGAGGAAGTGCGTGATGCTGTAAAGGCAGGGGTTCCGGTGGAAAAAGCCATCCGCATCTGCGGGGAGAACCCGGCCAGAGCCAACGGATTATTCCCGAAAAAGGGCTGCATCCGTCCGGGCAGCGACGCGGATCTTGTGATCCTGGATGAGGAATTTCTGGTAGATACGGTATTTGTCCGTGGACAGAAAATGGTGGAGTATGGAAAAGCACTGGTAAAAGGCACCTTTGAGACAGACTGACAGAAGCTTTGAAATAGAAAAGCGGAAAAGAAAGAGACAGGAGAATTGACATTATGATCAAGTTACTGAAAAACGCGAATGTGTACGCACCGGAGAAACTGGGAAAGAAAGATATCCTTATTGAGGGGGAAAAAATCCTTCTGATGCAGGATACTATTGAGGGATATGAGGGACTTCCGGGAGTGGAAACCTATGATCTGGAGGGAAAGACCGTTGTTCCGGCTTACATTGACATGCACGTGCATATCACAGGCGGCGGCGGAGAGCAGGGGCCGGCATCCCGTGTACCGGAATCCCAGCTCAGTGAATTCTTCAAAAATGGTATTACCACGGTAGTCGGACTTCTGGGAACCGATGGCGTAACCCGCAGTGTGGAAAATCTGGTCGCAAAAGCTCGCGCCCTGACCGAAGAGGGCATGACCGTGTACACTCTGACCAGTTCCTATGGTTACCCGCCGACCACCCTGACCGGAAGTGTAGAGCGCGATATCATCCTGGTTCCACCGATGATCGGTGTGAAGGTAGCGGTATCGGACCACAGAAGCTCCAACCCAGGCGGAGAAGAGCTGATCGCGCTGGCTACTGCAGCGCGCAGAGCCGGCTTACTCAGCAATACCCCTGGCCTGGTAACCATGCACATGGGTGACGGAGAGGGAAGACTGGATCCGATTTTCTATGTGCTGGATCATTCCGACGTTCCAGCCAAGAACCTGCTGCCGACCCACATCTTACGCAATCCTGGACTGATTGATGCCGGCGCGGATCTGGTGCGCCGTGGCGGCTACATTGACTGCACCGCCGGCGCCGATGATGTGGAGGTCGAATCCGATGCTCTGAAGCTCTATGAGCTGTTGCACCGCGAAGATGTGAGCCTGGATCATGTAACCATGTCCAGTGACGCGTTCGGAAGCCAGCCGCGCTTCAACGAAGAGGGCGAGTGCATTGGCCTGACCTACGCGTCCCCGAAGTATCTGCACCGTACCATCCAGATCCTGGTAAGAGAGGGCATGCCGCTGGAGGATGCCTTACAGCTTCTGACCAGCACTCCGGCCGTACTCCTTGGCAAAGAAGGAATCAAGGGCTGTGTAGCGGAAGGCGCAGACGCAGACCTTCTGGTACTGGATGAGAATCTCAACATCAACAGCCTGTTTGCCCGCGGCAAGGTCGCTGTGTGGGAGCAGGAAGTGAAGATGAAGGGCAGATTCGAGCAGTAAGGAAAAACATACAGGAGAAGGACTGTGATTGACTTATTGGTGGTGCTTCTGCTTATGGTGGTACCGGTACAGTTCCTGGTGTTATCATTGGTGCACTTCTGATGGGTGTTCTGAATCTTGGTATGAGTATCATGGGTATTGACCAGAATATCCAGAAGGTTGTTAAAGGTATGGTTCTTCTGGCAGCGGTTATCTTCGATGTTGTCAGCAAGAGAAAATCTTTTATCGTAAAATAATAATAGTCAGCGAATCAGGACAGCAGGTTTTCGGAGTGATCCGGAACCTGCTGTTTTTGGGTGTATATACTGTTGTTTTATGTGAGGTTATTTTGTCGGTTTTCGTGGTTTTATGGGGGATGTGCTTGTTTTTAGGAGAACGTTATATTATAATAAGGGCAAGTGACAGAAAATACGAAATTATGTTGTCGGGAGGCTGTAATGGGAAATACAGTAACGATCTGTTTTGCAAATAATAAGGGCGGCAGCGGAAAGTCCACCAGCTGTTCCAATGTGGGAGCGGCACTGGCCGGCATGGGTAAGAAGGTACTGATGGTAGACGGTGATATGCAGCTGAATCTTTCCCTTTCTTTTTTTTCGGAGGAAGAAGTGCTTGAGATGGCAGCAGGGGAAAAGAATCTCTACTATGCTATCGGTCATCAGTCGGATCTCAGCGATTTTATCGTGCATACGAAGTATGAGAATCTGGATCTGGTTCCGTCGTCTACGCTGATGAGCTCCGTGGAATATGAGCTTTTTACAAAATGGCAGAGAGAGTTTATCCTGCGGAAATGTCTGCAGAAGGTTAAAGATTCCGGAGTGTACGATTACATTCTCATTGATGCACCGCCTACTCTTGGCGGCTGGGTGATGAATATTTTATGTGCATCCGATTATGTTCTTGTTCCGGTAGAGGCAAGTCCGTGGGGTATGTTTGGTCTTGCAAATATGTTTGATTTCCTCAATGAAGTCAGGGAGATCGCTCCGGATTTAAAGGTTTTGGGAATCGTAGTAACCAAGGCAGATGCCAGAAAGAATTATTTCAAACAGACTATGGAAACACTGAAAGAAATGGAAGGAATCTATCTTTTCGAATCTTTTATCCGTGTAGACAGCTCCATCGAATGGTCCCAGGACAGCAGTGAACCAGTTGTGGAGTTCAAAAAAAGCAGCCGCAGCGCAAAAGAGTACATAGCATTGGCAGAGGAGGTAATGAATCGTGTCAGTAGGTAAAGCAAGCATCGCAAGAGCAGTAAATGCAGAAAAAGCATCCAAAACAGAAACAAAAACAGAGGTAAAAGAGGCTGAGGTTAAAGCAGCAGAGAAGCCGTCAGAGGTAAAAGCTGAAACAGCTGAAAAAGCGGCAGAAAAAACTACAGCAAAGAAAACAGCAGCCAAAGCTCCTGCAAAGAAGACCACAGCAAAGAAAGCAGCCGCAACAAAAACAACAGCAAAGAAAACCACTACCAGAAAAACAACAGCATGTAAAACCGCAGCAAAGAAAACAGCTGCAGCAGAAACAACAGGAACCGTAGCCCAGAACGTGATCAGCGGAGGAAACGCCGACGAACTCCAGGCCAAATTCCTCACCCCAAAGAAAGATGAGCCGGACAACAACCAGCCAGTAGGAATTAAAGACGAGCTTCCGGTTTATCTGCTGTAATCTTTGATTGAATTTTTTGAAAAGATAGTAATTGACAAATAAAAAGACTGCTATATATCTATATCACTATTGATAAGGTATACAGCAGCCTTTTATTTTGCCCTATAAAAATCTCAGTGGGACAGCGAAGCGCCTCCCTCGTATCTTTCTACATATTGTAATATGCAGCATACAATCCATTCTTCTCAAGCAGTTCAGCATGAGTGCCTCTTTCGGCGATACCCTCCTCCGTGATCACAATGATCTCATCCGCATCACGGATCGTAGAAAGCCGGTGCGCGATCGTAATGGTAGTACGATTTTTTGAAAGCTCCTCCAGACTCTTCTGGATCCAACGTTCGCTTTCGTTATCCAGAGCGCTGGTGGCCTCATCCAGGATCAGGATCGGAGGATTCTTAAGGAATACACGTGCAATGGAGATCCGCTGCTTCTGTCCACCGGAAAGGCGTGTGCCACGTTCTCCGACATAAGTGTCGTATTTATCCGGAAGCTCCATGATAAAGTCATGGATACTCGCACATTTGGCGGCTTTGATGATCTCTTCATCGGAAGCTCCGGGCTTTCCGTAGGCAATATTATCCTTGATGGTTCCATCAAAAAGATAGACATCCTGCTGTACCATACCGATCTGGCTTCGAAGGCTCTTAAGAGTCAGCCCGCGGATATCCTTTCCGTCTACAGTAATGGAACCGCCGGTCACATCATAAAATCTGGGCAGGAGAGAGCAGATCGTGGTTTTTCCGCTTCCGGAAGGTCCCACCAGGGCAATGGATTTTCCAGCCGGGATATCAATAGAGATATCGGAAAGCACAGGAGTTTCATCATCGCTATAATGAAAAGAAACATGGTCGTAACGCACATGTCCTTTCACGTCCGTAAGCTCCGCAGCGTTGTCTGCATCCCTGATCTCGGATTCTGTTTCCATTACATCCAGGAAACGGCGGAAACCGGAAAGACCCTTCTGCATCATTTCCACAAGTTCCACCAGGATCTGGATGGGGCTGATAAAGATTCCGATATACAGGGCATACATGGCAAGATCTGCAGTCTGCATTTCACCCTGAGCGATCAGATAGCCGCCGTAAACAAGAGTTACCAGGTACATCATGCCCTGGAAGAAAAGATTGGAACTCATGAAGCTTCCCATGCAGTGATAATTATCTCTTTTGGAAACAAGGAACGCTTCATTGCTTTTCTTAAATTTGGCACGTTCGATGTCCTCGTTTGCGAAGGACTGCACCACGCGGATTCCGGAAAGCGTATCCTGAAGACTGGCATTTACATCTCCGATCTTACGACGGTTTTCCATGAAGGTTTCCTGCATTTTTGCATTCTGGCGGAAGGAAAACACAAACATTACGATCACCAGGAGGATCAGCGGCAGTGCAAGTTTTTTGTTGATAAAGAACAGGAAGATAAAAGCACCGACGATCTTTACCAGAGAGATAAAAAGATTCTCAGGACCATGATGTGCAAACTCGGAAATGTCAAAAAGGTCACTGACCAGCTTGCTCATCATCTGACCGGAATTATTCCTGCTGTAATAGGAAAAAGACAGCTCCTGGTAATGGTCAAAAAGCTCCCGGCGCATATCACGTTCCATCTTTGCACCCATCATATGTCCCTGATAGGTTACATAATATTTGCAGAGACTCTGCACAATGTACATAACAAAAAGAGAAGCTGCAATCACAGGGAGGGCATGAAGAATAATATCCTTATCCTGTGTAAAGAGAGTTTTTGTCATAGTACGAAGAATCTGGGGATAAGCAAGATCTACCAGACTGATAACGGCTGCACAGATCAGGTCAATAAAAAAGACCGCTTTGTACGGGCCGTAGTAGTGGATGAATTTCTTGATGGTATTCATCGGAAAAGTACCTCCGTTTTTATGAAATGTATAGTGTTGTCTGGGCAAAAAACATTGCTGCCGGACATTCTATGTTCATCTTATCATAAGTAAGAATAAAGTCAAGATAAGTGAATTTCAGGTCTGTTTCGTTTTTGCATACTTTCTGAGAATAGAAGCTATATGGCTGCTGTTCACAGGGAATATTCCGCGAGGGATTGCTGGCAACGGAGCGGATCGTGATATGAGGAGATATCTTTTTGGGAAAAAATCAAATTACTCCTTGACACAGAAGAACAAAACCCGTATAGTGTATTTCAGATTTGGTGTGTAACTGATAAGCAGGCATTAACCAGTCATAAATGTTATTATTTGACGTTTATGGGGGTTGGTGTCTTTTTTTGTTGCCCACTTAAAAGACTCCCGCTCCAAAACGTCGAAAGAAAAGGAGAGAAAACATGAAAGACAAGATTTTCGGAGTTTTGCAGCGAGTGGGACGTTCCTTTATGCTTCCCATAGCAATCCTTCCTGTGGCAGGCCTGCTTCTTGGATTCGGCAGTTCCTTCACAAATGAAACAACCATTGCAACCTACGGACTTCAGAAGATTCTGGGAGACGGAACGATTTTACATGCACTCCTGATCATTATGAACAAAGTCGGAAGCGCGGTATTTGATAACCTGCCGCTGATCTTTGCAGTAGGTGTGGCCATCGGTATGGCAAAAAAAGAGAAAGAGGTAGCAGCTCTTTCTGCACTGATCGCTTACTTCGTTATGAATGTAGCCATCAATGGTATGCTGGTAGTAAATGGTAAGATCACAGCAGACGGACAGATCGCAAAAAGCGTTCTGGAAGGTACTGTAACCTCTGTCTGCGGCATCCAGTCCTTACAGATGGGTGTGTTTGGCGGTATCATCGTCGGCCTTGGTGTTGCAGCTTTGCACAACCGTTTTCATAAGATCGTGCTTCCAAACGCACTTTCCTTCTTCGGTGGTTCCAGATTTGTGCCCATCATTTCCACCATTGTATATATGTTTGTGGGAATCCTGATGTATTTCGTATGGCCGGCAGTCCAGAACGGTATTTATGCTCTGGGCGGTCTTGTAACAGGCAGCGGCTATATCGGAACTCTGATCTTCGGTATTATCAAACGTGCGCTGATCCCCTTCGGACTTCATCACGTATTTTATATGCCATTCTGGCAGACAGCCGTTGGCGGGACTATGGAGGTTGCAGGCCAGATGGTACAGGGCGGACAGAACATCTTTTTCGCCCAGCTTGCAGATTCCGCAAATGTAGCGCATTTCAGCGCAGATGCAACAAGATATTTTTCCGGAGAGTTCATTTTCATGATCTTCGGTCTTCCGGGAGCAGCTCTTGCCATGTACCGCTGTGCAAAGCCTGAGAAGAAAAAAGCAGCAGGTGGACTTCTTCTTTCCGCAGCCCTTGCATGTATGCTTACAGGAATCACAGAGCCACTGGAGTTCTCTTTCCTGTTTGTAGCTCCTGCATTGTTTGCGGTACAGGTTGTTCTTGCAGGTGCGGCTTATATGATCGCACATATGCTGAACATTGCAGTAGGACTTACCTTTTCCGGCGGTTTCCTTGATCTGTTCCTGTTCGGGATCCTTCAGGGAAATGCAAAGACAAGCTGGCTCAGGATTATCCCGGTAGGTATCATTTACTTTATTCTCTATTATGTGATTTTCACCTTCCTGATCAAAAAGTTCAACTTCAAGACTCCGGGACGTGAGGATGACGACACAGAAACAAAGCTTTATACAAAAGCAGATGTAAACGCAAGAAAAGAAGCCGGAAAAGCCGGTGAAGCAGCAGGAAGTACATCTGCAGACCCGGTAAGCGAAGCCATCACAGCCGGCCTTGGAGGAAAGAAAAACATCAGTGATGTGGACTGCTGTGCAACAAGACTCCGTATCACCGTCCATGATGCAGCAAGAGTTAACGACGACATTCTGAAAACAACAGGCTCCAGAGGAATCGTGAAAAAAGGCCAGGGCGTGCAGATCATCTACGGTCCGCAGGTAACTGTGATCAAATCCAAGCTGGAGGATTATCTGGAGACAGCGCCGAATGAATATTTTGAAGGTGCAAATGAGAAAGAAACAGACAATGCGGAAAATCAGGATCAGTCTGATACAGAGCGTACAGCAGAAAGTACAGGTGAGGCTACTCAGAACACAGCTCCGACATCCGAAGCCAGCACGCAGCCGGAGAAAAAGGTTCTCAGAACAGCGATTGTCTACAGCCCGGTAACCGGTATCGCTGCAGACCTTTCCACAGCGCCGGATGAAGGCTTTGCGGAAGGAATGATGGGAGAGGGTGCTGTAGTCACACCGAAGGACCCGGTGATCTGTGCTCCGGAAGACGGCGAGGTAGAGTTTATTTTTGACACAAAGCATGCCATCGGATTCCAGACAGATACAGATCTTCCTATGCTCCTCCATATCGGCATTGACACTGTAAAGCTGGAAGGAAAAGGCTTCGAGATTCTGGTAGAGCAGGGACAGCATGTAAAAAAAGGCGAGCCGTTGATGAAGATTGACATCCCATATCTTACAGAAAACGCTCCGTCCTTATGTTCTCCGATCCTTTGCACAGAGATCGAGGATGATCAGAGAGTACGCCTTCTTGCCAATGGAGAGATCAAGGCAGGAGAGCCGTTGTTCGCAGTAGAGACTGTGGAAGAATAGGAAATTTTTCAGCAATAATATAGAAGATTGGTTTTGTGAAAAGCGCGCCTAATGCCCGGGCGCGCTTTTCCTGTGGCAAAGAAAATAACTGTCTGTCAGAAGGGCTTTACACAAAAGAAAGATTCTGTTACGATAAAGAAAATCAACAGCTGCAGACAAAAATGTCGACTGAAAATCCGGGGCAGACAGTGGTGGAATGTGGAAAAGCAGCAGGATATATAAAAATGGTGGGGAAAAAGATGTACAGAGTGAGCAAGGTATTAAACAATAACGGCATCATTGCCATAAATATGGAAGAAAACCAGGAATATGTACTTCTGGGAAAAGGTGTGGGATTTGGAAAGAAGGTCAGCCAGCGTTTTGAGGCTCCGGCAGACTGTACCCTTTACAGGCTGGCTCAGGAGACAGAACGTGGCTCAGCAAAAGAACTGGCAAAGAGCGTAGCACCGGAATTTCTGGAGATCGCAGATGAGATATTGAGAGAAGCTGAGAAGACTTTTGGGAATACCATAGACAGAAGGATCCTGTTTCCCCTTGCTGATCATATTTCCTTTGCAGTGGGACGTATCCGGAATCATGAGCAGATCAGCAATCCTCTGACTGAGGATATCAAGGTGCTTTTTTACAGCGAATTCAAGGTGGCGGAGGTATTGAAGAAGATCCTGAAGGAGCGGATGGATATTGAAATCGACGAGCATGAGGTGGGATATGTGGCACTTCATATTCACTCAGCACTTGGAGATGAAAAGGTGTCTGTTGCCATGCAGACAGCAAGAACGGTACGGGAATGTATCGCCATGATCGAGATGGCCACAGGAAGAAAGATCGATGTGATCTCCCTGTCCTACAACCGTATGATGAACCATATCAAATATATGGTAGCCCGTGTCTCCACAGGGGAGACACTGAAACTGGATATGAATGATTATATAGAAGAAAAATATCCGGAATCCTACAGGATCGCAGAGGATGTCTGCGAGAGCCTGGGCAAAAGCCTGGGTAAAGAGCTGGATCCTATTGAAATTGGTTATCTTGCCATGCATATTGAGAGGACAGTGGAACAATAAGCATAAATGGCTGATCAGTCTCAGAGATTTACACAATAAATTCAATGGCTTTTTTGACAGCAGTACTCATGGTAGTACTGCTGTTTGTGACTAAGCAGACTTCCCTCTGGGGGAGCGGCTCTTTAAGCTGAAGGGCAAAAATCTTCCCGTCATTGATCACTTCCCGGGCAAGGGGTTCCGGGTAAAAGCCGATTCCCAGATTGTGGACGATCATGGGAAGGACCTGGTCTGTAGTTGCTGCCTCGATGTCAGGATGAAAAGAAACACGGTTTTCCATAAAGTAATTCATATACATTTCTCTGGTGCTGGTCCCTTCCGCAAGACCGACAAAGGGCAGATCCTGAAGCTCATGGATGCTGATAGGGGCAGTGGTCAGATCCTTATATTTGCTTCCGCATACAAGGATCTCCCGGTAACGCAGGAGACTTTTTTTCTGTAAAGGCTTGCGGATGGAGATCGGAGTGGTGACAATAGCGAAATCCACCGCATAATTTTTCAGTGCCTGTACTGCCTGAGGAGTAGAATGGTTAAAGAGGCGCAGGCGAACATGGGGATATTGCTCGCGGAACAGCTCCAGCTTTTCCAGAAGGATCAGACGCAGGGCATTTTCGCTGGCGCCGATGGAAACCAGGCCATGCTCCAGCTCTCCGTTCTGGCGGATTTCCTCCTCGCCGATGGACAGCTGCTCAAAAGCCAGGGCAACGTGTTCATAAAGCTGGCGGCCTTCCGGTGTAAGTGCGATTCCTTTGTTGGAGCGGAGAAAGAGCGTACATTTCAGCTCCTGCTCCAGGTTGTTCATACAACGGGTGATATTTGGCTGGTTGTTGTGAAGAGCTCTTGCTGCCTTGGTAAAGCTCTTATACTGGGCTACATAATAAAAGATCCGGTAGTAGTCGTAAGTGATCATGTATTGTCTCCATCCTGTGATATGATTTTAATATGTTTACGATATTAATAATACTTTTTACATTTGCTTCTGAGCAAACTATAATACACCCGAGGAAAAAAATCAATGACAGGAGTGATTTAGAGTGGTTTCAGGAGGCGGAAAGCTGCAAAATGCGGACCGGCAGATGTCAGAAGCTTTTATCACAAGTGTATTTCTGGCAATGTCCGGCGGATTTCAGGATGCCTACACATACTTTACAAGAGATGAGGTGTTTTCCAACGCCCAGACAGGCAACGTGGTTCTGATGAGCCAGAATTTTATGACAGGACAGTGGGGAGACGGTTTAAGGTACCTGTTCCCTGTTTTAGCCTTTGCCATTGGTGTTGTAGCGGCGGAGCGAATCCAGAATACCTTTAAATATGCAAAAAAACTTCACTGGAGGCAGATGATCCTGCTGATCGAGATCCTGATCCTTTTTGCGGTGGGATTTATGCCGGGAGAATTGGATATGCTGGCAACCGTACTGGTATCCTTTTCCTGCGCCATGCAGGTACAGACCTTCCGGAAGGTGGGCGGTTATTCCTATGCAAGCACTATGTGCATCGGAAATTTACGAAGCGGCACGGCGGCGTTGTCCGTGTATTGTCGTGAAAAACGTCCGGAACAGCTGAAGCAGGCTCTTTATTATTTCGGAATAATTTTCTTTTTTGCCATTGGAGCCGGTGGCGGAGGAAATCTGTCCATGAGGCTGGGGATCCCGGCAATCTGGGTATCGGATGTTTTGCTTCTGATCAGCTTTATTCTGATGTTTTCCAGTAAACATAGAGATTAGAAAGGGTGAGGAATTGTGGAAAACAGCACATTATTCCCAAGAGAGGAAAAGGCGGAGCTTTTATTTGAAAAGATCCTGAAGGATCCGGAGGCGTGCAGACGGCTGACGGAGACCTTCTATGAATCCATGGATGCGGATACAGACATAGAATGCGGATATCTTCCTCCGGAAAAATTCGCCTATGCATTGCTGGACGCATATAAAAACCGTGATCTGACAGCTCTCCTTATGGCAATCTGCCAGAACAGTATGTTTGATCTTCTGCGAAATTCTTTTCTGGCACCGTTCAGGTTCAATGCAGATGGACAGGAGAATCCGGTGTTTCTCACAGATGAAAAAGGAAATTTTCTGCGGGAAAAGGGAATTCATGTAAGTGACAGGGATTACGACCGGTTCCGCAGGATATACAGGGAGAAGCAGGGCGTAAAGATGTATCTGGCGTATGGCTACCGGAAGCGCCATGCCTATGATGAAGATACCATGGAAGTAGAAGAGTACAAAATGGGCGAACATATCGGTGTGCTGCTGGTGTATGAGCTTCCGGACAGCGTAAGGGAAAAGGAAACGGAGGCACAGGCCTATGCGGCTGTATGGGATATCATGATGGCAATTCAGAAGAAGCTTCCAAGAGCTTTTGTGTATTATGGGCAGGATTCTGTGGAGGATGGTGGCAAACGTTATGACGGACTGGGAGTTTTTCTACCCATCCATAAATTTGCGGACCGCCTGGAAAAAATGATCGGGATCGCTGATGAGATCGTAATGAAATAGAGTGTACAAAAAAGGACTGCTTTTGTATTGCTCCGGTTATCAGAAGAATAGCTGATGACCGGAAGCTACAGAAAGCAGTCCTTTTTGTATGCCCATCAGGTGCAGTAGCGGAACATTTTGTCCGTAAGGATCCTGGCGAAAATAAGGCCCAGGGGAAGAGCAACGATGATCAGGATCGCAGCTGCAAACCAGGAGGCGGAAACATTCAGGGACATGATCCCCAGATTGTAGATCGCCCGGTAGAGATAAAGTCCGGGAACCATGATCACAATGGATGGCACGGTAATGGAAATCCTGGGATATCCCACTTTTGTTTTAATGAGGGAGGCCAGAAGTCCGGCTGTCAGTGCTCCGAAAAAAGCCACGGCAGCAGGTGGGAAACCGGCAAGATCAACAAGCTCCAGACGTAAAGTGTTGGACAGTGCGCCGATGAAGGCGGCAGCTGCGGCTAGACGGACAGGGCTGTTGAACATGACCGAAAAGCCGAATACCCCGCAGAAGCTTGCCAGAAGCCGGAACAGGATCCTCTGAGCTGCCGAAAGCTCCAGAGGCAGGAAATCTACAGGCTTCAGATGAAGAAGCAGTGCCATCAGCCAGGCAGAGACAGCAGCCACCATTACAACAATAATGGCGTAGGCCAGTCGTTCCAGACCGGAACGCATATCCAGCTTGGCAAGGTCGATCCCGCTTGTGATAAACGGAAAGCCCGGAATGATAAACAGCATGGAACAGATGTATCCGGCCTCATGCTGGACGGAAATGTGGAACAGAAGCTCTGCCAGCTTCAGGAAGCCTGCATATACAAGACAGGCTGAGGAAACAGAAACTGCAATGCACATAAACAGAGTAAAATGATGCTTGCCAAGCTTGCAGCGGATGGCGTTTCCGATGCCTGCGCCTGCAAAAGCCAGGATCATTTCCAGCGGGCCACCGCCCAGAAGAAAAGTAAATGCACCACAGGCCAGTGCAGAAGCCAGTCCCAGGGCGGCAGGGGAATAAAGCCCGTGGATCCGCTCGATCTCATCTAACTGACTGTGCAGTGCTTCACCGCTCATATGGATACCCTCCGCAGGAAAATCACTGACAAAATGTTCCAGCCTGTTCAGTCTGGAAGTATTTACGCCGGTGGTAGTCAGACTAAGTGCATGGGAAAAACTGCTCTCACCGTCAAAGCAGGTGTAGCTTATGGACATCAGTCCGATATCTGCGGAGCAGGTGATACCAAGTGCTTCTGACAATGTATTCATGGAACTCCGTACCCGCCAAGCACCGGTCCCACAGGAGAGAAGCATCATGCCTGTACGGCCGATCAGGGAAGCTTTTTCGGAAAGAGAAGCCTCGGTGATGGGCTGGCTGTTCCTGGCGCTTACGTAGTTGTGCCAGGGGATTTTCATATGATTACGTTTAACCGGAATATCTGACACAGAAATCACTTCTTTCTATATATTAAAATCATATAGTTGCTATTATAAATATATATAATAACTATAATCAGATATATTGTAGCCATTATTCTGAAAAAGTCAAGTATAGATGGAGTAAAATCTGACAGTACCAAAACGTCACTGTTAAAGATTTATCATTTTTTTGCGGAAAATGAATTTTTTTGGTTGCTTTTACGTACAATTTATGTATAATTGTGGATAGGGATGTTGGAATGACCAATTCCTATGGCAGGATGACGAGAACCTGCAAGAGTAGGTGGCTATCATAATTACTATTAAAGAAGAGAGGTAAATGTTAAGATGGCAAAAATCGATTTAACAAAGTATGGTATTACCGGAACAACTGAGATCGTGTACAATCCTTCTTACGAGACATTATTCGAGGAAGAGACCAAACCAGAGCTTGAGGGATTTGAGAAAGGTCAGGTCAGCGAGCTTGGTGCTGTCAACGTAATGACAGGATACTACGCCGTTTTGCTTCAAGGCAACGATGTCGCTGACGGACAGGCTGTGTCCCTTGAAATCCGCAGGGTGATCCACGTTAAACCGCTGATAAATCATATCCAGATTGGTTTTGTTGTCCCCATAGTCGGCAAGCCCGCCGGTGTAGATCGCGTCGTAGCCGCCGCGCTCCGGCGTGACGCCCTTGCTCTGCAAGTAGTCATAGTTCATGAAGCGGTAAGCGTCCAATTCACCGCCGCGCCGAATCTGATAGATGAGGAAAGCGTCCTGTGGGTTTTCCAGAAACAGCTTTTCCGTGTCTGCCTGTTCGCTCAGCGTCACAACGCCGCGCACCGCGTCCCATTCCTCGCGCTCCACGCCGAACACGCCGGTGTGGGAGGAAATATCCTCGGCGTCCAGCGCCATGGCCTCGGTGCTGTCGGCATAGAGCAGGAACACGGGAACGTCCTGCATGAACAGCTCCATGGCGCGCTCTTTGGTCAGCGGCAGCATGGTATTGCCGTCCGTGTAGCCGTACTGATACATTTCCTGAAAGCCGACGGCTGCATCCGGCATGGGATAGCCCTGCTCCAGCTCCGGCAGGGGCGGCAGCTCGGTCATTTTTTCGTCCATTTCCGCCTTAACCTCCGGCTGGGGCTCCTCCTTGGCCCGCCATTCCTGACGGAACAGGCCGTTAAAGCGCTCCAGCAGCCCATGAGAGCCGTCGTCGATGCCGATCTCGTCTGCCAGCTTGACGAAATCCTCCAGCTCCTTCCGCAGCTCTGCGTCCTCACCGGCAAGCAGCCTGTCCGCCACCGCCTCCGCTGTGGGTTTGTCCGCGCTGTCGGGAACGTTCAGATCCCGGCGTAGGAACGCCGCGTAGTCGGCGGCAAAGGCCAGCGCGTCGGCGCGGGAGGGCGGGATGGTGACAAGCTCGTATTCCGTGTCCTTGGGAAGCTCGATGCCGCGCTCCTTGCAAACCTCCGCGAAATGCTTTTCCACGTCGGTGATGATGCCGTTTGCGGTCTTGCTGATGGTGTCCAGACTGGCACGGAACTCCGGCAGCTCGGCGTTTTTTGACCATGTTGCCACATAGCCGAAGCTGTTCGCGCCGGTTTCAATGCCGAAGTAGGCGCAGACCATGAAGGAGATGCTTTCGGCCTCCACTTCTTCTGTATTGCGGCTCTTATGCCTGCGCTCCGCTGCCTGCTGCAAGCCGTAATTGTGGAGCTTGGCGTGGGCGATCTCATGGACGGCGGCGGATACCGTCTGCACCTCGCTCATGCCCTCCCGCAGCGTGATGCTCTGGGATTTGGGGCTGAAATAGCCGTCCATATCCGCAGACAGCGGCTTGAACTCCACCGGCACGGGAGAGGAACGGCGCAGCGCCTCCATGAACGCCCCGTAATTTTCCACGCTGCCGGTCAGGTTGGCGACGGGGCTGGCCACGCGCTCCGGCAGCGGCTTTCCGTCCGTCTGGGCGTAGTCGAACACCTTTACCGGACGGAACATGGGAATCTCGATCTCCTTTTCCTCGGTGATCACCTTGCCGTCCGCGTCCAAAATGGGCAGCTTGGTGTCCGGGTCGAGCTTTTCCTGCTCGATTTTCTTCTTATACGGCGTGGGCGCGATGATGGTGATGCCCTTCTCGCCCCGCAGCACATGGCGGGAGAACTTGTCCCGCCAGCGGTTGTAGCCCGCCACAAGTGTGGCGTCCGGGCGCTGCAAGTGGATGAGCGCCTGATTGTTGAGGGAATAGTTGTGAAACCGGCTCATGGTTCGCAGGTAATTGCGGTACTTTCCCATATCGCCGGATTCAAAGATGTCGCGGATGCCCGCCTCGATGCGGTCGGTGATCTCCTTGAGCTGTTCTCTGTTTTTACCGGGTTTCTCTGGCATAGGTTCCTCCTTCCGTCAGGTCGATACGCAGGAGCTGAAGCCCCCGCGAAAGATATTCCCGTAAATCCGTTTTTCCGCAGAGATAGCGGATGTCGCCTGCCTTGTCCTGCTCACGCAGCGTCCACAGGTCCGCCGCCCACCGGACAAAAACCGCGTCCGGCGCGTTGAAGGGCTTTTTGCGGCGAAGATAGAGGCTGTGCCGCCCCAGCACCATGATCGTGCAGACGGTATTGACCACATCGAGAGAACATTCGTTGAGAACGGCGATCCTCCGTTCATACGAGGCCGCTTCCAGCAGCTCGCGCAGCGCAGGCTTGGCATTTTCAATCAATGCCGGATAATCCGCTCTTGTCGGATACGGAGATTTTCGTGTCATAGGCACTTCCTTTCATTTCATGGGCTGTTTACCCCTAAAATGGCAGCGCCCGCGCAGGGGTAGGCTTTCCTGTGCGGGCGCACGGTTCTTATTCGTTTTCGGAGTATATACTCCTTGCGGGCGGCGTATATCCGGCGTTTTTGGCGCGTTCGCTGGCGGCCCTGCGCCGCTCGTCGCTGAACGGCTCCCGGACGCTGACGCAGCTTTTCGGCACGGCGTAGCTGACCGCTCCGGCATGGACGGTCCTATCCGGGTACACCTTGTCCGGGTATTTCTCCGCAAGGCGCTTGAGCTTGCGCTTCAGCTTGGGGTCGTGGGTGTAGATGCTGGCGGTGGATTCTTCCTCGTTGTAGAGGATGATACTTTCCTGCTCCAGCTTGGAGAGCTTCATGTCCTCGCCCCCTTGTCAAATTCCAAACGGAAGCGGACGCTCTCGCCGGTATCCTCCAGCACGGCGGTGGCGTCGTAGGTGCCGCCTGTCTTTTCGGAGTAAAGGCCGGTGAGCTTCACCCGCCCGTCTGCCAGCAGCGCGGCGGCGACCTTTTTTGTCAGAGCGGCGCGCTTGGCGGCAAAGAACTTGTTGTCCCGCCACAGCCCGAAGCGGCAGTCGTTTTTCTCGCAGAAGAAGCCCTTTTTGCTCTCGGTCACGTCGCTGCCGCAGCGGGGGCATTTGCCAATGACCTCACGGCCGGAGGGGAACAGCACCTCCGCGCCGGAGATGACCTTGTAGGTTTTTACCAGCTCCGTGAGCATATCCGCAATGCCGGTCATGAACTCGTCCGGGGACAGCTCGCCGCGCTCCACCTGCTGCAAGCGGTATTCCCATTCGGCGGTGAGAAGCGGAGACTGGAGCTGCTCCGGCAGCACAGTGATGAGGGAAACGCCGGTATGGGCAGGCACAAGGCTGACGGCCTTCTTCGCCCGCTTGCGCTCCACAAAGCCCGTGGCTACCAGCTTTTCGATGATGGCGGCGCGTGTGGCGGGTGTTCCCAGCCCCTTTCGTTCCGCTTCTTCCGGCATATCTTCCTTGCCCGCGTTCTCCATAGCGGACAGAAGGG
>OHVB01000296.1_pt1 | contig 19659 bp, 15 predicted proteins | sample 1579331 | NCBI WGS metagenome assembly OHVB01 (sample SAMEA3882503, study PRJEB24775) | human gut metagenome | biome: human-associated habitat; feature: intestine environment; material: feces | place: Netherlands | collected 2009/2010
AGATGCTCTGGAGGTTTTCGGTGAGTATGTCATGGGAATTCACGGAAAAGATGGAAAATATCCAACGGATGGACATCATCTGGGTGATGAGGTTCCCCTTGGCCAGGGTAAAGTAAATTATCCTGCATTTATTGCAAAGCTGAAAGAGATTGGTTATCAGGGAGATATTACCATTGAGCGTGAGATCTCCGGTGAGGAACAGAAAAAAGATATCCGTATGGCCAAGGAGCTTCTGGATAAACTTATCGCAGAATAAGAGCTGAGGAAAAAACTATGATTATTTACGCAGGAAAAGATTATCAGGATGTAAGCAGAAAAGCAGCCAATATCATGTCTGCACAGATTATCATGAAACCGGATGCAGTTCTTGGACTGGCTACCGGTTCCACGCCTGTGGGCATGTATGCACAACTGGTAGAATGGTACAAAAAAGGGGATCTGGATTTTTCCAGGGTGACAAGTGTGAATCTGGATGAGTACAAGGGACTTTCCGGCGACAATGACCAGAGCTACCGCTATTTTATGGATCATAATCTCTTTGACCATGTAAATATTGACAAAGCACGGACCTTTGTGCCTGACGGACTGGAAGAGGATAGCGATAAGGCATGTGCACAGTATAACGAAATCATCCGGCAAACCGGAGGTGTGGATATGCAGCTGCTTGGTATCGGCGGGAACGGACACATCGGCTTCAATGAACCAGGAGATGCCTTTGAAAAAGAAATCCATTGTGTGGATCTGACAGAAAGTACCATCAGAGCCAATTCAAGGTTTTTTGAAAGCATGGATGAGGTCCCGAAACAGGCCTACACTATGGGAATCGGGAATATCATGGCTGCAAAAAAGATCCTTCTTGTGGCAACGGGAACATCCAAGGCAGAAGCCCTGTATAATTCCCTGTACGGACCGATCACACCGAAGGTTCCGGCATCTATCCTGCAGCTTCACCCGGATCTCACGGTTGTGGCAGATGAAGATGCACTGAGTATGATCCGCGAAAAAATAAAATAAAAATCCGGAATACAACTGCCGGATCAAAAAAGGATGGCTTCCGATTCCTACCTGTGCAGGAACGGAAGCCATCCTTTTTCTTTCCGCTGCTCAGTGGATTTCTTCACCGGCAGTTTTTTGTGCGGCTTTTATTTCGTTGTAACAGTATTTGATGATAGATTTTCTGGTTATGATCCCGATGAAGGAGCCCTGGTCATCTACCACCGGTACGAAGTTCTGATTAATGGCGCGATCCAGGAGATCTTCCATATTGGAATCTGCATGGACTGGTTTATAGGTGGCGCGACGTGGGATCGCCATGATCGGGATTCCTTCTGTTTCCTTGATGTCGTGAATATCTGCACGGCGCATGCCCCAGAGGAGATCTCCCTCTGAGATGGTGCCGAGATATTTGCCGTCCATGGTGAGGATAGGAATGCAGGAGTACTTGCGGTGCTCCATTTTTTCGAGGGTCTGGCGAAGAGTTTCATCCTCAAAGATGTAGGCTACTTCGCTTTTGGGAATCAGAAAAAACAGAATGTTCACGTTATTACCTCATTTCCGCGAAAATTATAAATAAATCTGTAGGCTGTTTTAGAGAAGCTGAAGTCCGTGTGTCTCTGCAGCATCTGTGATCTCCTTCGGCCAGAGAGAGACATGTACTTCTCCGATGTGTGCTTTACGAAGGAAGAACATACAGATCCTGGACTGTCCGATACCACCACCGATGGTGTACGGAAGCTCTTTGTTCAGGATGGCCTTCTGGAATGGAAGCTCTCTTCGGTCATCACAGCCTGCTTCGGTAAGCTGGCGGTCAAGTGCGTCCTCGTCAACACGGATTCCCATTGAGGAAAGCTCAAGGGCAATGTCAAGTACCGGATAGTATACGAGGATATCACCGTTCAGTTCCCAGTCATCATAGTCCGGGGCACGTCCGTCGTGGCGCTCGCCGTTGGTGAGGGTTTTGCCGACTTTCATAAGGAAGACAGCGCCCTTTTCACGGGTGATCCGATATTCACGTTCCTTCGGTGTACAGTCCGGATACATGTCAAGAAGCTCCTGAGTTGTGATAAAGAAGATATCCTTCGGAAGGATCTCCTCGATGTAGTCATACTGTACAGCCATGTATTTCTCAGTTTTACGAAGGACACTGTAAATGGTGCGTACGGTTTCCTTGAGAGTCTCCATGGAACGTTCTTCTTTGGAGATGATCTTTTCCCAGTCCCACTGGTCTACGTAAACAGAGTGGATATTGTCCAGATCTTCATCCCGGCGGATGGCTACCATATCTGTGTAAAGACCTTCTCCGTGAGAAAATCCGTATTTTTTCAGTGCGTAGCGTTTCCATTTGGCAAGGGAGTGTACGATCTCGGCGTTGCTTCCTTCGATAGCCTTGATATCAAAGCTTACCGGGCGCTCTACACCATTAAGGTTGTCATTAAGGCCGGATTCCGGTGCTACAAATGTTGGAGCGGATACTCGAAGAAGGTTCAGCTTCTGGGAGAGTGTCTGCTGGAAGAAATCTTTTACTGTTTTGATCGCAATCTGTGTGTCATGGAGGTTCAGGTCTGCATGATAGGTTGCGGGGATTGTGATTGTATTCATTATCGGCTCCTCCTGATGATTTTTAGGCTTATTGCTCTGTGGGGTATTATAGCAGAAAATGGGTGGAGTGGCAATATAATGAGAGGGGAAGTCTTTTGGGGTATCGTAGAAAAATACTGGGTATTAAATGCCTGGTGTGATATACTGAAAAAAGAATGCTTATGTTTACGACGGAAATATAAATATCCGTTTTGACGGATAGAATGGAGGGAGCTTATGGCAGGTCAAAGGTGTCAGGTTTGTGGGGGTAAGGTTGTAAATGGCAGGTGTTCATTATGTGGGATGCCTTACAGAAATGATGAGGTGTTATATCATTTGAATGAGCCCCGGGAGATACATTATAAACATGCTTCCGCCAAAGTGCGGGATATGATGCGGCAGTATGGACAGGATGCTGATCAAACAACACAACATAACGGAAACGTAAACCGGAATACGAACGCAAACCGGAATACAAATATAAATCGGAATACGAATGCAAGCCGCAATACCGATTTGAATCGGAATCTAACCAGAAGCCGGAATACAGGTGCAGCAGCCGGACGTAAGACTGCAGCGGCAGTTAATACCAGGAATAAAACAACGGTGGGCAGAAATCGTGCAGAAGTTTTAGATCAGGGAAAAAAACAGCAAAAAAAAGATCAGAAAAGCAGTGGGGCAGGCTGGATCATATGGTTTATAGTGACACTGGCCATTGTGCTTCCGAAGTTATGGGATTTTCTTGCAGACTGGATCGGAACGAATTTGTGAGAATATTTCTGCAGTGAGATCAGGCAGTGCTAAGTGTCTGTATTTTCGTGTATACAGAAATATCCCTTTTCTTTTCTCCTCAGCTGTGTTATACTCATGCCTAGCACAACATATAGATGAAAAACAATATATAGAAGATATAGGTACTATATATAGTATTTTGCATAGCGACTTATATATAGCACAGGGAGGGATGAGCAATGTTATATGTGATCAAGAAAGACGGGACAAGAGAGGAGTTTAATCCGCAGAAGATCGTGGCTGCCGTGAACAAATCCGCAGAGCGTATTCTTTATACTTTTTCAGACGAGGAGAAGGATTTTATCTGCCGTTTTGCCCAGGAGCATGCGGATTCCCTTGGAAAGAATGAGATTGAGATCCAGGAGATGCACAATATCGTGGAGGGGGCTCTGGAGCGTGTGAATCCGGCAGTTGCCAAGAGCTACCGTGATTATCGGAATTACAAGCTGGATTTTATCCATATGATGGATGATGTCTATACCAAGAGTCAGGCGATCCGTTATATCGGTGATAAAAGTAATGCCAATACAGACAGCGCCCTTGTTGCCACGAAACGAAGCCTGATCTTTAATGAGCTGAACAAGGAACTCTATCGGAAGTTTTTTATGAACCGTAATGAGCTTCAGGCATGTAAGGACGGCTACATTTATATTCATGACCAGTCTGCACGTCTGGATACCATGAACTGCTGTCTCTTTGATGTGGCATCTGTACTCAGCGGCGGATTTGAGATGGGAAATGTCTGGTACAATGAGCCGAAGACTCTGGATACAGCCTTTGATGTTATGGGGGATATCATTCTCAGTACAGCAGCACAGCAGTATGGTGGCTTTACAGTGCCGGAGGTTGATAAGATCCTGGCACCGTATGCAAAGAAGAGCTATGATAAATATATTTCCGAATTTATGAAATACTCGGATGAGAGCTGGAGTGGCCGTGAGGAGAGAGCTATTGAGTATGCTCTTGATAAGGTCCGCAGGGATTATGACCAGGGCTGGCAGGGAATTGAGTACAAGCTGAATACCGTCGGTTCTTCCAGAGGTGATTATCCGTTTGTTACGGTGACACTTGGTCTCGGAACCGAGCAGTTTGAGAAGATGTGTACGATTTCCCTTCTTGAGGTCCATCAGGGAGGACAGGGTAAGGCCGGACACAAGAAACCGGTACTTTTCCCGAAGATCGTATTCCTTTATGACAAAGAGATCCATGGTCCAGGAAAGTGCTGTGAGGATATTTTTGAGGCTGGTGTGGAGTGTTCCTCCAAAACCATGTATCCGGACTGGCTGTCTATGTCCGGCGCAGGCTATATTTCCAGTATGTACAGGAAATACAAGAAGGTCATCAGCCCGATGGGATGCCGTGCTTTCTTAAGTCCGTGGTATGAGCGTGGCGGTATGGAGCCGGCGGATGAGAATGATACGCCTGTTTTTGTGGGACGTTTTAACATTGGTGCGGTAAGCCTTCATCTTCCGATGATCCTTGCAAAGGCTAGAGCGGAGAGCAGAGATTTCTATGAGGTTCTGGATTTCTATCTGGAAATGATCCGTAACCTGCACATCCGCACTTACGAATATCTGGGACAGATGCGTGCATCTACCAACCCGCTTGCATACTGTGAAGGCGGTTTCTACGGCGGACATCTGAAACCGAATGAAAAGATTGGCAAGATCCTGAAGCCTATGACAGCTTCCTTCGGTATCACAGCGTTAAATGAGCTTCAGGAACTTTACAATGGCAAATCCATTGCCGAGGATGGGGCGTTTGCTCTGGAGGTTCTGAAATATATCAATGACAAGGTAAATCAGTACAAGAAGGAAGATGGTTATCTTTATGCGATCTACGGAACACCGGCAGAGAGTCTTTGTGGCCTGCAGGTAGAGCAGTTCCGTAAGATGTATGGAATCATTGAGGGCGTTTCTGACAGACCATATGTGAGCAACAGCTTCCACTGCCATGTAACAGAGGATGTAACTCCGATCGAGAAACAGGATCTGGAGGGACGTTTCTGGGAACTCTGCAATGGAGGTAAGATTCAGTATGTACGTTATCCGATCGGCTACAATAAGGAAGCTATCCGTACACTGATCCGCAGAGCCATGGATCTGGGATATTATGAGGGAGTGAACCTTTCTCTTGCATACTGTGACGATTGTGGTCATGAGGAACTGGAGATGGATGTATGCCCTGTCTGCGGTTCCAGAAACCTGACCAAGATCGACCGTATGAACGGATATCTTTCCTACAGCCGTGTCCATGGAGATACCCGCCTGAATGAGGCGAAGATGGCTGAGATCGCTGAGCGAAAATCTATGTAAATGCTAGCTGTCCGATCAACTGTGGAACAGTGATCGGACAGCTAGACAATATAAAAATATCCCGCAGAGCTGCCGGTAAGACCAGCAGCCGTCTGCGGGATATTTTTATGTAAAGTGAAGTTTTATAGTTCACTTTGTATTCTGAGTCCGTAAAATGATCATTTAATGATAGTTCCGGTCTTCTCACGGTAGCCGTCTTTTGCATGGGCCATGTCTGTGATGATGGTACGGCGTCCGGTTCCCTTCTCCACGAAGGAAACACCTGCTTCGATCTTAGGAAGCATGGAGCCTGCCGCAAACTGTTTGCCGGCAATATATTTCTTGGCATCTTCTGTGGAAATAGTATCCAGATAAGATTCGTGATCCGTATTATGGTCAAGGCTTACTTTCTCGACGCTTGTAAGGATCATCAGAGTGTCAGCGTTCAGTTCTTCTGCAAGAAGTCCTGCTGCCAGGTCTTTCTCGATGATGGCGCTGGCACCATTCAGCTGAGTTCCCTGCTCAAGAACCGGGATTCCGCCACCGCCTGCTGCGATAACGATCTGCTCTGCCTGGGAAAGAACCTTCACGGTCTCGATCTCCACGATCTTCTGTGGCTTCGGTGCTGCAAGGATACGTCTGTACTGGCCCTCGCCCACCTTTGTGACAAAGTTTCCTTTTTCTTCTTCAGCCTCGGCCTCTTCTGCGTTAAGAACACGTCCAATGATCTTTTCCGGCTCTGCAAATGCTTCATCGTATGGATCGATGACAACCTGTGTCAGAACTGTGCTGACCGGTTTGTAGATCCCTCTGGAGATAAGCTCAGCACGGATGGCGTTCTGAAGGTCATAGCCGATATAACCCTGGCTCATGGCGGAACATACGGACATTGGTGCAAATGTATAATCAGGATGTGCCTTACCGAATTCATTCATTGCGGTGTGGATCATCCCTACCTGCGGACCGTTGCTGTGGGAGATCACTACGCGGGTTCCCTCCTCTACCAGATCTGCGATTACCTTCGCTGCGAGTTTTGTAGCTGTTTTTTGCTCTGGAAGTGTGGTGCCAAGTGCCCGGTGGCCTAATGCAACTACTACGGTTTTTTCGCTCATAGGAAATACCTCGTTTCTCTTAAAAATTGGAATGAAATCAGTTACTGTATTCAGTAACGAGTACATCGAAAACGATGCACGAGTATTATATTTTATTATAAAAGACCTATGTGGGAAATGCAATAGAAAATCGAGTGTTTTCCGAGACAGGAAAAACCGCCTGATCCAGTCAGACGGTTTGATTCCTACTATTTTTTGAGGGGGGAGATAGAGAGTGGTTTTTCATCTATCCAACACCTATTATATAGAGAAAATATGTTTAAAATATGTCGTTAATCTAAAAGAAATGGAAAATTTATAAAGAAAGTTTAAACAAACTTTATAATTTTTATATCCGGTTGCGCATGGTCTGAAAATGTGATACATTGAAAAAGTCTTAATCCTGCATTCTGCGGGATCTGTTCACGCATCGTTTCGATGCAGAAATCCATTTTATTTTATCGAAAAAAATATTGATCATGCACCATTTGCCGGGGAGGGATGCCTTTGTCTGTGGAAAAGTAAGCTTCTGTAAAAAAAACATGTGTATAAGAAATGCCAGATCAGGCAGAAATGAGGAAGAGCCATGAAAAACAGAATATGGAAACAGATGAAGAAAGCCGGAATTGTGACAGTGCTGGCAGGAGCCATGCTGGGGGGAACAATAGAACCGAAGCTGACTCTGGGAGCAGATTTTTTGCCGGGACAGGCACCGTTTATCGATCAGAGTGTGTTCTGGAAAGACATAGAATCCGGACAGGCGGAGCTTGGAATCCGGATTCGCGGCCTGAATGAATGGCTGTCCGGGAGAAGGTTTTCGGAGGATAAGGAGAAAAATGAGAAGTGGGACGATGAATTTCATAAGATTGAAGATCCATCGGTGGAACAGGAAAAGGAGTCAGAACAGGAGCTGCCGGAGGATGACTTGCAGCAGGAAGAGAAGGCAGAACAGGAATTGCCGGTGGATAAGGTTGTGGAAGGAATCGGAATAGAAATGGAGGAAGGATATGAGCACGTGGAGCAGCTGGCATCCGGGGAAACAGTACAGCCGGAGGATGAAGAGCAGGAGAAAACGGGTCCGCTCACACCGGAAGGAACGTCGACCGGAGGGGAAAATGTAGGGAATGAAGAGGAAGGTGAGTCTGAGGAGACGCAAAAGCTGACGCTGGTCACGTATATTTCGGAGTATTTTGTTCCGGAAACGGATTCTGTCCCGAAAAATATGGCTGCACAGCAGATTTCTGTAAGGAGCCAGAGCGGTGAAGCTACAGAGATCACAAAGCTGGAAAGCGTGCTGAACGTGGAGCAGAACGGGCAGGATGAGATTTTTTTCCGTATCCCGCTGATCCTGCGGCAGGAATACCGTTTTCCGGCAGAGAAAAGCAGTTATCCTGTGATTCAGGAGGAACCGCTTCAGAAGGACTGTACCGGTGCGGGAACCTTTCTCATGACAGAAGAAAACGGGGAAGAGCTGGTGATCGCAGAGGGAATCTCGCCTATGCTGGACGTGGAGGCTGCTGAGGCTGATATGGAATTGTCGGTAATTGCACAGAATAAAAAAATGAAAGCAGGGCAGACCATCCGTTATCAGGTAGAGATAGCCAATACCGGAAAGCTGGATCTTGCAGATATCCGTCTGACCAGCAGCCTTTCATGCCCTAAGATCCGGCAGCTGTGGGAAGATGCAGAAGGCCTTCTAACAGAAGGGGCTGTGGCGGAATTTGCAGAATTAAAAGCCGGAGAGAGCAGGAGCTTTTATGTACAGGCGCCGCTTCTGGATGAACAGGAAAAAGATCTGGAGCACCAGGTGGAAGCAGAGGCCAGGGTGAAGGACAGAGTGGAGGAGGTGATCCGGAAGAACGCTTCCACTATAAATGGTCTGGAGGCACTGAAGGCGGATCTTTCTGTAAAGAAAACTGCAGACAAAGAAACCGCTGCACCGGGTGAGACTGTGACCTATCAGATCTGTATCGTGAATACCGGTGAAAAAACGCTTCATTCGGTTGTGGGAACGGAGCGCTTTCAGGCAGCAGGGATCCATGCACAGTTTCTGGAGCAGGAAGGTGTAACGCTCAACAGCAGCCGTACAAAGGCAATGATCCAACAGATCCCGCCGGGAGAGGCAGTTTCTCTTCAGGCTGTGGTGAAGATCCCGGGAAAAACAGCGGATCAGAAGCTTTTTAACCAGGTGACGGTCACAAGCCAGGAAACCGGAGAGCGATTGATGGAGGCCTCCGCTTCTGTCATGGTAAAAGGAGAGGTGGCTATTACGCCGGAAGAAGGGCTGCCTTTGCAGGGAGATGACCAGGGTCCGGCTTCCGGTCAGATACAGATGGCAAGAACTGCGTCCACACATCCGAAGACCGGAGATGATACCAGGAGGGATTTGTGGACGCTTCTGGCAGTGACAGCTTTGGTGACTGTGCTGGGCGGCATCTGGCTCCGGAAAAAATATGCGGATATTTATGGAAAAAGCTGATGTTACTGAGAACGGAGTGAACAGTAACAAGCTGATATTTTACAAGGCGGCCGTACCTCAAAGAAACGTTGAAAACAGGGGGGAGGTGTGCTATTCTATATGGTATGTACAGAAAATAAGAACAGTATATTTCCCGCCTCCGGTGTGCTGCCCGTCAGACCGGAAAAAGGGAAGATGGAGGAGAAAAATGAATCTTTTATCCTTATTGGAACATCTTGAATACAAATGCCTTCAGGGAAGTACAGAGCAGGAGGTTTCTTCTGTTGTATATGATTCCCGCAAAGTAGAAGAAGGGAGCCTTTTTATCTGCATCAGAGGTGCGGTCGTGGATGGACATAAATTTATACCTGATGTTGTGGCAAAGGGTGCGAAGACACTCATCGTGGAAGAAGCGGTGGAGGCACCGGAGGATGTGACAGTGATCCAGGTAAAGGATACCCGTTACGCCATGGCCTTTATTTCAGCAGCATGGTTCGGACATCCGGCAGAAAAGCTCAAAACCATCGGTATCACCGGAACCAAAGGAAAAACAACTACAACCTATATGGTGAAATCGATCCTTGAGAATGCCGGATATAAGGTTGGTCTGATCGGAACCATCGAGGCTGTTATCGGGGAGAAGCATATCCCGGCAGCCAACACGACACCGGAATCCTATATGGTACAGAAATATTTTCATGATATGGTAGAAGCAGGCTGCGATGCGGTCGTTATGGAGGTTTCCTCACAGGGACTGATGCTTCACAGGACCCAGGGATTTGTGTTTGATTTTGGAATTTTCACAAATATTGAACCAGATCATATCGGACCGAATGAGCACAAGGACTTTGATGATTATCTGCACTGCAAATCCATGCTTCTCAAACAGTGTAAGGTTGGTATCGTAAATCGTGACGATGAACACTTTGACCGCATTATCGAAGGCCACACCTGTAAACTTGAAACCTATGGATTTTCCGAAAAAGCAGATCTCCGTGCAGAGGGCGCCAGACTCGTTGGAAGAAAGGGCTATCTGGGAATTTCCTATCATGTTAAGGGACTTATGGATTTTCCTGTGGAGATCGATATTCCAGGTAAGTTCAGCATTTACAATTCTCTGACTGCCATTGCCATCTGCCGTCATTTTAAGGTATCCGAGGAGAATATCATCAAAGCTCTGAAGGTGGCCAGGGTCAAAGGCCGTATTGAGATGATCAAGGTATCTGACGAATTCACACTGATGATCGATTACGCACATAATGCCATGGCGCTGGAGAGCCTTCTCGGAACACTGAAGGAATATGATCCGCACAGACTGGTATGCCTGTTTGGCTGTGGCGGAAACCGTTCCAAGCTGCGCCGTTATGAGATGGGTGAGGTTTCAGGAAAGATGGCAGATCTGACCATCATTACTTCAGATAATCCGCGAGATGAGGATCCACAGGCCATCATCGATGATATCAAGATCGGAATGGCAAAAACAGATGGAAAATATGTAGAGATCCCGGATCGTAAAGAGGCGATCGCCTACGCGATCCATCACGGTGAGCCGGGAGATATCATCGTCCTTGCCGGAAAGGGCCATGAGGATTATCAGGAGATCAAGGGTAAGAAATATCCCATGGATGAGCGTGTACTGATCCGGGAGATCCTGGAAGAAGATCAGAAAGCGTAAATGGATGATCTATGCAGATGTGATCATTGATATTTCTCATGAAAAGCTGGACCGGGATTTTCAGTATCGTGTACCTGAGGAACTGGTGCAGGCAATAAAACCCGGAGTTGTGGTCACAGTGCCCTTCGGAAAGGGAAATACCCTTCGGAAAGGCTATGTGACCGGGATCTCCGGAACGGCAAAATATGATGCGTCAAAGCTCAAGGAGATCCGGGGAGTATCCACAGACAGTGAGACAACAGAATCCCGGCTGATCGCACTTGCGGCCTGGATGAAGGAGACCTATGGCTCCACCATGATCCAGGCACTGAAAACAGTTCTGCCTGTAAAAGACAAGGTCCGTGCAAAAGAGAAAAGACTGATCCTTTTTACAGGGAAAAAGGAAGAGGGGCAGGCACTTCTTGGCAAGCTGGAAGGCAGCCGCTTTAAAGCACGTGAGCGGTTCCTTCGGGCAATCCTGGAGGCCGGGAGCCTGGATTATACCTATGCCTCTAAAGAGCTTGGAGCCGGCATTTCCGTTCTTGATTTTTTTGAAAAAAAAGGTCTGATAACTATTGAAAGTCAGGAAATGTATCGCATTCCCGAGGGGCTCGGCCTGGTGAAGGAGAACATGGAACTGAGTCTGAACCAGGAACAGCTTTTGGCGGCAGAGCAGATCTTTCGGGAATGGCAGGAGCCGGACCCAAGGCCTGCACTTCTTTTCGGAGTGACCGGAAGCGGAAAGACCCAGGTTTATATGCGCCTGATCCAGAAGGTACTGGAGGAGGGAAAACAGGCGATCGTGCTGATCCCTGAGATCGCGCTTACTTATCAGACAGTCAGGCGCTTTTATGCCATGTTCGGAGATAAGGTTTCGGTTCTGAACTCCAGACTTTCCCAGGGAGAACGTTATGATCAGTTCAAAAGAGCAAAACGTGGTGAGATCCAGGTGATGGTAGGACCCAGATCCGCACTGTTCACACCGTTTTCAGATCTGGGACTGATCGTTATCGACGAAGAGCATGAACCCACCTACAAAAGTGAGAATACGCCAAGGTACCATGCACGTGAGACTGCCATTGAGAGGGCACGAATGGAACATGCCCGTGTGGTCATGGGATCAGCCACTCCGTCATTGGAAGCCTACAGTCATGCCTGTGACGGAGAATATCTTCTGGTAAAGTTAAACGCACGTTATGAGGAAAGGCCTCTTCCACAGGTATCAATCGTGGATCTTCGGGAAGAATTAAAGAAAGGAAACCGCTCGGTACTGAGTCTGGAGCTGAAGAGGGATCTGGAGCAGGTCCTTGAAAGAAGAGAACAGGCCATGCTGTTTCTGAACCGGAGAGGATATGCGGGCTTTGTTTCCTGCAGAGCCTGCGGTCACGTTATGAAATGTCCCCACTGTGATGTATCTCTAAGTGAACACAATGGCAATCGTCTGATCTGTCATTATTGCGGCTATGAGACTGTGAAACCGGAAATCTGTCCGTCCTGTGGTTCACCGCACATTGGTGGATTTAAGGCAGGAACCCAGCAGATCGAGAAGGTCATTGAAAAAGACTTCCCGAAAGCCAGGGTACTTCGAATGGATTTTGATACTACAAGGACCAAGGACAGCTATGAGAAGATCCTGGCTTCTTTTGCAAAGCATGAGGCAGATATTCTGGTGGGGACCCAGATGATCGTCAAGGGACATGATTTTCCGAATGTGACTCTGGTAGGAGTGATTGCAGCAGATCTTTCGCTGAATATGGATGACTATCACTGCGGGGAGCGTACATTCCAGCTTCTGACTCAGGCAGTTGGACGTTCCGGCAGAGGGAATCGGCCGGGGCAGGCGGTGATCCAGACATATCAGCCGGAGCATTACAGTATCCAGGCTGCGGCTATTCAGGATTATAAGAAATTTTATAAAGAAGAAATGGGGTATCGGATGCTTCTGGACTATCCGCCGGCAGCCCATATGATGACTGTTTTTGGCGCCTGCCAGGATGAAGAACTTCTGAAAAATGCCATGTATTATATAGAAGTTTTTATCCGCAGGGTAAGTCCGAAGGAAGAGCTTCACATGATCGGACCTGCAGCTGCATCGGTAGGTAAGGTAAAGGATGTTTATCGTCAGGTGATCCATTTGAAGCACAGGGATATCTGCTTTCTCACAGCAGTCAGAGAGAAGCTGGAGAAATATATAGAGATAAATTCCGGATTCCGGAAAATATACATTCAATTTGATATGAATTAAAGGAGAAGAAAAATGGCACTTAGAACAATCCGTGTACAGGGGGATTCTGTACTGACAAAAAAATCCCGGACAGTAGACAAAATGACACCGAGGATCGGGGAACTGATCACAGATATGCTGGATACCATGTATGATGCAATGGGTGTTGGCCTCGCTGCACCACAGGTAGGAATCCTGAAACGTATCGTTGTCATCGATGTAGGTGAGGGCCCGATCGTGCTGATCAATCCGGAGATCCTTGAGACAAGCGGCGAGCAGACCGGTGACGAGGGATGCCTGAGCGTTCCGGGAATGGCAGGACAGGTAACACGTCCGAACTATGTGAAGGTAAAAGCACTTGATGTAAATATGAACGAACAGATCTACGAGGGAGAGGGCCTTCTGGCAAGAGCATTCTGTCATGAGATTGACCATCTGGATGGAAAAATGTATACAGAACTTGTGGAGGGAGAACTTCACAAGGTAACTTATGATGAAGAAGACTAAAGGCGGGATACTATGAAGATTGTTTATATGGGAACTCCGGACTTTGCGGTGGCGCCTCTTGCAGCACTGGCAGAGAACGGATATGAAGTGGAGGCTGTGATCACACAGCCGGACAAACCGAAGGGCAGAGGCAAAACTATGATGCCTACTCCTGTAAAAGAAGAAGCACTGAAACACGGGATCCCGGTACTGCAGCCGGTGAAGGTAAGAGATCCTGAATTTGTGGAAGAACTGAAAAATCTTGCACCGGACATCATCATTGTTGCAGCATTCGGGCAGATCATTCCAAAGAGCATCCTGGATATGCCGAGATTCGGATGTATCAATATCCATGCGTCTCTGCTTCCTAAATATCGTGGAGCTGCACCAATCCAGCAGGCGGTGATCGACGGTGAAAAAGAATCCGGCGTTACCATTATGCAGATGGGAACCGGTCTGGATACCGGTGATATGATTTCCAGGATCGTGGTTCCGCTTGCCAAAGATGAGACAGGTGGAAGCTTGTTTGATAAGCTCGCACAGGCAGGTGCAGAGCTTCTGGTACAGACTTTACCGTCCATTTTTGACGGAACTGCAACCCGCGAGAAACAGCCGGAGGAGAGTCCAACACCATATGCTGCCATGATCTCCAAAAAAATGGGGCTTCTGGATTTCAGCAAAAATGCGGAAGAACTGGAGCGTCTGGTAAGAGGCCTTGATCCATGGCCAAGCGCTTTTACCTTTATCAATGGAAAAACATTGAAGGTCTGGAAGAGCTCTGTTCTGGAAAAACAGGCACAGGAAGCACCGGGAACTGTGATAGCCGCTGACAAAGGAGGAATCCAGGTAGCATGCGGCCAGAAGGTACTCGTGCTCCATGAAGTGCAGCTGGAAGGCAAAAAACGCATGGAAGCGGATGCGTTCCTTCGGGGATATCAGTTGAAACCAGGAGACATGTTCAGAGATTCCAGGGAGTGATGAGTTATGTACGGATATGGTTATTACGGATGGGGAATGGACCCCACGATTCTTTTGCTCGTGATCGGAATGCTTCTTTCTCTTGCGGCATCCGCGAAGCTGCGCAGTACCTTTGCAGTCTATAAAAAGGTCCGGAGTCATTCAGGTATCACCGGTGCGGAAGCTGCACAGAGGATCCTGAGAGCGGCTGGGATCACAGACGTACAGGTGGTTCCAATCCGCGGAAGTCTTACGGATCACTATGATCCGAGAACGAAAATGGTTTCCCTTTCAGAAGATATTTATGGAAGAAATTCTCTGGCGGCTGTGGGGGTGGCAGCACATGAATGTGGCCATGCGATCCAGGATGCGATCAATTATGCACCACTGAATATCCGTTCAGCCATTGTACCTGCCGCAAATATTGGTTCCCAGCTTTCATGGCCGCTGTTTATCGCAGGACTGATCTTTTCCATTGATCCGCTGGTAACTCTGGGAATTGTTTTGTTTTCACTGGCAGTACTGTTTCAGCTGGTGACACTTCCGGTTGAGATCAATGCGTCTTCCAGAGCGCTTAAAATGCTGGAAAGTACAGGTATCTTAGGTGCAGATGAAAAAAAGGGTGCAAGAAAAGTACTTACAGCGGCAGCGCTTACCTATGTAGCAGCTCTGGCGGCATCTATTCTGCAGCTTCTGAGACTGATTATCCTTGCAGGAGGTAGAGATCGTGATTAGCAGCGGAGTAAATACCAGAGAATTGATCCTTGAGATCCTATTACAGATCGAGGAGGAGGGTGAGCACAGCCATATTGCGATCCGGAATGCGCTTTCCAAATATCAGTTTCTTCCGAAACAGGAACGTAGCTTTATTACAAGAGTATGTGAGGGAACCCTGGAATACAGGATCTATATTGATTATGTCATCGATTCTTTTTCCAAGGTTTCTGTAAACAAGATGAAACCGCAGATCCGTGAGATCCTGAGAAGTGCGGTATATCAGCTGAAATTTATGGACAGTGTTCCGGACAGTGCAGTATGCAATGAAGCGGTAAAGCTGGCACAGCGAAGAGGCTTTTATAATCTAAAGCCCTTTGTCAACGGGGTGCTCCGTACGATCGCAAGAGAGATCGGTGATCTGGAGCTTCCTTCCAGGGAAGAAAACGAAGTTCGTTATCTTTCTGTGAAATATTCCATGCCGGAATATCTGGTAGAAAAATGGAAAGCAGCCTACGGAGTGAAGACTACGGAGAAGATCCTGGAGGATTTTCTGACAGAAAGACCGATCACAGTACGGTGCCGTACTCATAAGGCGTCTCTGAGAGAAATCGTCACCAGTTTGAAGTCTCAGGGAGTGACAGTGGAACAGGCTCCTTATCTTCCCTATGCACTGAAGATTTCCGATTACAATCATATTTTGACACTTGAGACCTTCCTTCAGGGAAAGATCCTGGTGCAGGATGTAAGCTCTATGCTTGTAGCGGAAGCTGCAAGTCCGAAAAAAGGTGACCATATCATCGACATGTGCGCTGCACCAGGTGGAAAAAGCATCCATGCGGCAGACAAAATGGGGGATTACGGAAATGTGGATGCCAGAGATGTAAGTCAGTATAAGGCAGATCTTATCAAAGAAAACATCCACAGGACCGGAGTGATCAATGTGGAAGCCAGAGTTCAGGATGCAACGGTATATGATCCGGATTCCGAACAGGCTGCGGATATTGTGATCGCGGATGTACCGTGCTCCGGTTATGGAGTTATCGGCAAGAAACCGGAAATCAAATACCGGGCAACTCCGCAGAAACAGGAAGAGATCGTAATGCTCCAGAGAATGATCCTGGATAAGGCTGCAAAGTATGTGAAACCGGATGGAACGCTGATCTTCAGCACATGTACCATTGCCCGGGAAGAAAACGAAGAAAATGTATTATGGTTTTTAAAGAATTATCCGTACCGGCTGGAAAGCCTGGATCCGTATATTCCGGAGGAACTGCACTGTAAATCCACGAAGCTTGGCTATCTGCAGCTTCTGCCGGGAATACATAAGACAGATGGATTCTTTATTGCCAGATTCAGAAGGAAATAACAGAAAATGACAGATGTAAAATCCATGACCATGGAGGAATTGAAGGAATTCATGACAAAGATCGGTGAAAAGCCTTTCCGGGCGAAACAGATCTATGCATGGCTTCACCAGCAGCTGGTTACCTCCTGGGATGAAATGACAAATCTTTCCAAAAGCCTCAGGGAAAAGCTTTCGGCTTATCCGATCACAGCACTGACCCAGGCAGATGTAAGGATCTCAAAAATTGACGGAACCAGAAAATATCTGTTCCAGCTGGAAGATGGAAATGTGATCGAGAGTGTTCTCATGCGGTATCACCACGGAAATTCTGTGTGCATTTCTTCTCAGGTGGGCTGCCGTATGGGATGCAGATTCTGTGCATCTACCATCGGAGGACTGACCAGATGCCTGAAACCGTCCGAGATGCTGGATCAGATTTACCGTATCCAGGCAGATACCGGTGAACGTGTGGCCAATGTAGTTGTGATGGGAACCGGTGAGCCGATGGATAATTATGACAATCTTGTCCGTTTTGTCCGGATCCTTACCGACGAAAACGGTCTTGGGATCAGTCAGAGAAATGTGACGGTTTCTACCTGTGGGATCGTGCCGAAGATGTATGATCTGGCTGAAGAAAAGCTTCAGATCACTCTGGCACTTTCCCTTCATGCTCCAAATGATGAAAAACGACAGGAACTGATGCCGATCGCGAATAAGTATTCCATGGATGAGGTTCTGGATGCCTGCAGAAATTATTTTGACAAAACAGGCCGAAGGATCACCTTTGAGTACAGTCTTGTAGCCGGCGTCAACGACAGTGAAGAAGATGCGAGACAGCTGGCAGGCCGTATAAAAGGCATCAATTGCCATGTAAATCTGATTCCGGTCAATCCCATCAAGGAACGCTCCTATGTGAGGTCTACTCGACAGGCTGTGGAGAATTTCAAAATAAAACTTGAAAAATACGGAATTAATGTTACTATTAGAAGGGAAATGGGCAGCGATATCGACGGTGCCTGTGGACAGCTAAGAAAAAGTTACATGGAAAAAACAGAAAGCGAGAAGTGACATGAGGATATACTCAGCTACTGATGTAGGGCAGAAGCGGAAGATGAATCAGGATTACGTGTTTGCATCTGAAGGTCCGGTTGGAAATCTGCCTAATCTTTTCACAGTCGCGGACGGAATGGGCGGACATAACGCCGGTGACTATGCATCCTCACATGCAGTACGGATCCTTGTGGATGAAATCCGTGAAGATGCGGATTACAATCCTGTGAAGGTTATTCGTCATGCGATCGAAGCTGCGAACACGGAGATCAGAAACCGTGCGCAGGAAGACGAAAACCTCCGGGGCATGGGAACCACTATGGTGGTGGCGACTATTGTAGATCAGTATGCCTATGTAGCCAATGTGGGTGACAGCCGTTTATATGTGATCCAGGACGGGATCCGCCAGGTCACCAGAGATCATTCCCTGGTACAGGAAATGGTGAGAATGGGCGAGATCAGCGAAGCGGAAGCACGGAATCATCCGGATAAGAACATCATTACAAGGGCACTTGGCGCAGAGAAAACGGTGGATGTGGATTTCTTTGATCTGAAACTTGAAAAAGGATGTACGATCCTGATGTGTTCAGACGGTCTCAGCAATATGGTTGAAGATGAGAAGATCCAGGAGATCATATCCGATCCGGAAGCAGATATTGATCAGAAGGGCAGTGCGCTCCTTCGGGAAGCAAATCAGAATGGTGGTAAGGATAATATTGCAGTCGTACTGGTAGAGCCATTCACGAATGAGGTGGAAGCATGTTGAAGACGGGAATGATCATAGCCGAGCGCTATGAGATCGTAGGAAAAATCGGAACTGGCGGAATGGCAGATGTCTATAAGGCTATGGACCATAAGCTGAACCGTTTTGTTGCCGTGAAGGTCCTGAAACCGGAGTTTCGGGAAGACACCACGTTTATAAAGAAATTCAGAAGTGAGGCCCAGGCGGCAGCTGGTCTTACACATCCGAATATCGTCAATGTATTTGACGTAGGAGATGACGGCGGTGTTTATTACATTGTTATGGAACTGATCGAGGGTATCACTCTGAAGGAATACATCTCCAAGAAGGGAAAGCTTTCTATTAAAGAGGCTACAAGTATCGCAATCCAGGTTTCTATGGGTCTGGAGGCGGCACACAGCCATGGTATCGTTCACAGAGATGTGAAACCTCAGAATATCATTATTTCCACAGATGGTAAAGTAAAGGTGACAGACTTTGGAATTGCCAGAGCTGCATCTTCCAATACGATCAGCTCCAATGTAATGGGATCTGTACATTACAGCTCACCTGAGCAGGTGAGAGGCGGATACAGCGATGAGAAGAGCGATATCTATTCTCTTGGAATCACACTGTATGAGATGGTCACAGGAAGAGTTCCTTTTGACGGAGATACCACAGTAGCTATTGCTATCAAACATCTTCAGGAAGAGATTGTTCCTCCAAGTGTTTATACACCGGAGCTTCCCCACAGTCTGGAGCAGATCATTCTGAAATGTACACAGAAAAGCGTGGATCGCCGTTATCAGAACATGGAGGATGTGATCGCAGATCTGAAGCATTCTCTGATCGATCCACAGGGAGATTTCGTAACGCTGACGTCTGTGGATAACGAAGCAAAAACAGTTGTGATCTCAGATAAGGAGCTTGGCGAGATCAAACATATGCCGAAGCAGATCGCAAAGCAGTTAGAAGAAGTACAGGTATTTGGAATTTTCCGGCTTTACCGGGTCAAAGAAAATGTCTTAGATGGAGATAACACACTCCCACAATCCGGAACCAACAGGGATTTTTGCTATAGTTCAGGATATGAATACTGGGGAAAAATGGAGAGTGACGGAAATGTGCTCTCTTCCGGAAAGAAAGAAACGGTACTGCGCAGTAATAAGAAAAAAATCGAAAAAGATGCAGCTTATGATATCGTAGTACATTATGAAGTATTAAAGTCCAAAGAGGACAGTGCAGCAACCTTCCGTGTGAGAAATGCACAGGATGAGATCATTGCAGAGCAGG
>OHVB01000305.1_pt1 | contig 19366 bp, 20 predicted proteins | sample 1579331 | NCBI WGS metagenome assembly OHVB01 (sample SAMEA3882503, study PRJEB24775) | human gut metagenome | biome: human-associated habitat; feature: intestine environment; material: feces | place: Netherlands | collected 2009/2010
TGAACCGCAAGGATTGCCAAGCAGAGCAAGTAAAACACGAGTATCCGATGATTATCGTGATGAATGGAAAGATGCCGAGAGGTATCAGTTAAGCATTACACCTTAATTATATAATAGCGTACAGAGAAGAAATACCAAATAGTTGTATCACTCTGTGCGCTTTTTGCTTTCTATTTGTAGCGCAGTTTGCATATTTTAGAATGTTTGTCATCTATTACAGTGTGCTTTCTTACACAAAATAATCGAGATATTCAAGCGAATTGGCTTAAATAGTCTTAAATTTGTGTTGTAGCATTTATATTTCCTGCCATTTCTTGTCTTTTCTCAATAAATTTTCGTATTTTTGCAGTCGGATTGTATAGCCAGACCGCAGTTGTCGCTGTAAGACGAGTTCTTTCATGATAACCGAGTCGGCAGCCTACGCCGTGCTGAGTGTAGTGAAGTCAACCATGACATATCTATACGAAAGTGGGCTTTGGGTGGGAAGACAATCCAGACATAATGAAAGGCGTTTATCGACGCTGTGTTTAAGACTCTCTGTAAATCTAGCAAGTTCACAGTAATTATTGTCTTGAACGTAGTCAACGGTAGATGTCCCGGGTGTGATTATATCAATCCCATGGAGACCTGTAAGCATGGATTGTACCCTTTGGGGCGCAGTCTAATGTGTTATATAGGTCTCTTTACGGACATGATTTTCATATCGGCGTGGGCTCTGACGTTGTCTGTTCGACAATAATAGGCAATTGCTAGAGCCTCAGAGAGTGGAATGGACAACAGGACGATTCCACGCTCTTTTTTTCTGTCGCAATTTAACGGATTTCTGTCTAGAAAAAAGTTAGCACCGATATGAAAGTCGATGAATGGACATCAGAAGATGTACACACCCTAGGAGGTGGTGAATTCCCTCCTTGCGCTGGACTTACCTCCAACGCCCTCCCCGAAGCTCAAAGCACTGTTTCCGCAGAGAGTTCACAAACAGGGGTGTCCACCAGAAATGCGCCTATAGCAAGTAACCCTAAGATGCAAAAAGAGGAGGATATTCCTCATTGGTATGCCTTACGAACCACATACGGTAGAGAGAAAAAGGCATACGACTACATGACAGCCAAAGGCATCACGGCTTTCTATCCTACCACCAATACGGTAAAACTCATAAAAGGTAAGCGTAAAATTGTTACCGAGTCACGTTTACCAAACATCTTCTTCGCCTACGGTACTGAAGAACAACTCAAAACTTTTGTTTACAACAACGTAAACCTCCCATTCCTCCGTTTTTATTATCGCCATGTCCACGTTGGTCGCAGAATTGACAAGACTCCTTTGATAGTTCCCGATTATCAAATGGAAAGCCTAAAAATCATCTGTGCAGCCGATGCGGACAATACCATTGTGTCATTAGTTGAGGTTCCAAAGTTCGAGAAAGGACAGTTGGTGAAGGTGATAGATGGGGCTTTTAAGGGAGTGGTTGGCAGAGTCGCACGATGGCAAGGACAACAGAGGGTTGGAGTAATTGTGGATGATTTAGTAACGGTGATAACTGCATATATACCAAGTGGTTTCCTGCAAATGCTTAATTGATAACAATGAATTACACAGATGAAGATATTGTCAAAGGTATTCTGAACAACGATAAGAATATCATTAAATATTTTTTCGTTGAGAAATGTTCTACTTTGTTTGCATACATTCTACTCAATATCTTTGACGGTAATATAGACAAAAGAGAATTGATAAATGAACTATACATATATTTGGCAAATGACAATTGGAAGAAAATTCGCCAGTTCGACTTTCGTAGTAAATTGATAACATGGACAAGTGTTGTCGCTGTTAGATTTTTTCAAAAGAAACGCAAAGAACTGATAGGGAAAGAGCTTATAACTACTCTAAATGATAAAATGGGATTATCCCAAAATCATATTAAATCAATAGACCAACGTATGGATTTGCATTCCATATTAATAAAAATGCCAAACAAGCGTTATCGCAAAGTTGTTGAAGTCTTGGATTTGCAAGATATACGTCCTGAATTATTAGCAGAAGAAATGGGGGTGACTGTTGACAATTTATACAATATACATCGGCGAGCATTAGTACAGCTTCGTCTTATTATGGGGAGAAAGGAGGAATATTATGATTGATTTATTAGATACTATATCAGATGAGTCTTTAGCTGCCTACATAGATGGGAATGCAAATAATTTTGAACGTATAAAAATAGATACATTTCTACCTGCATCTTCAAACTTATCTGAGGTTATAGACATCGTAAACGACATAAAATGCTTAAACGTGGAATCATTAACCTTTGAAGATGTCGGGATAGAATTTCCAAATTTGAATTTTAATGAATTAAATAATAAAATTAGATAATATGGAACAATTAAAAAAACTCCGTGAAAATGTCAAAAAAGCAAATGGCATTTATATGGATGTTCGAAAGAAAGTTCGAATTCCTGAAACAGAGGATTATCGAAGACAGACAATAAAAGAATTGTCAGACCCTTTTGTCAAAGGTGTTTTTACTTTAGCTGTTATAGGTCCCATGTCTGCTGGCAAATCTGCATTTATAAATGCTTTGTTAGGTGACGAAGATTTATTACCAACAGGACATTTCCAAACAACTTGTACACTAACCGAAATTTCTTATTCAAAAGAAAAGCGTCTTAAAATCGTTTACGGAGATGGGCATGTTGATGATACAACTAAAGGTGAAGGAGTGCTGTCAAAATTAAAAGGTGTGGTATCTGTTCCAAAAGAGTTTGACAAATTCCCTATCAATCATATTAACCAATTTATTTTGGCAGGTAATACTTTTGAAGAGATTCTTAGCAACAAGGAAGTTCTTATGGAGTTGTCTGGTCGCTCTTATTGGGAAAATGGTGATGACGAACTGCTAAAAAAATATGTGTTGTCAAGAAATCCATCAAATATACCTGTTCATGTATATTTATATTACCCATTAGATGAGACTTATAATGGATGGAGAATCGTTGACACTCCAGGTATCGGCGCTATTGGTGGAATAGACCAAACAACAAAAGATTTCTTAAGTAGTAAAGAAGAATCTGTGGATGCAGCCATATTCGTTTTTAATGGTGTAAAAGAAATTGAAGACCAAGGATTTAATGACATCGTTAAAACTTCATATTCTCAACTTACAGATGTCGCAAAGGAAAGAACTTTTTTCGTTATTACCCATAAAGGAGAAAGAACATGTTACGAAAATCTTGAAACTACAAAACAAAAAGCACTTCAGCTTTTTTCAAAAGGAAAAGTTTCAATTCCCCAAGAACGTTTCTTGTCTGTAGATAGTATGTTGTCTCTGTTATATGACATTTCCATTAAGAGATATGGTCTTGACCCAATGATATTTACTAAAAGTATAGTTGCTGTAAATAAGCATTTTGGGATTGAGGACATTGCAGAAGAGAGAGAACGAGAAGAAAAAAAGAAGGAAATCAAAATGTATCGTGAAATGATAAGATACATTTTTGATAAACTGGAAGAGAATGAAATTGAGGTAAATTCAGAAGTTTTAACCGAGGAAATTTGTTCTTTTGCAGAATTTGCACAATTGCGCAAACTTCTAGGTGACTTTGCCGCAAATGCTAAGAAAGATGCATATCAGAAACTATTAGCAACAATTATTGATGATTTCAAATCATTTGGTTCGCAGAAAAAGGAAGATATTGAGCTAAAGCGGTTAAAAATAACCAAAACTCCAGAAGAATTTGCGAGAGAGATAGCGGCAAAATTGCAACAAATACACGATTACAGTGAAAGCTTGCAGGAAAAATACAACAATTTAATTGTGGATTACAATGAAAAAAATCTGAAATCAACATACTATTCAGACATACTTGATGAAACAAAAAAAAAGGTAAACTCTGCAAGAACCACATATCAGTTTCAACTAGAAGAGGATATTGAAAGCGCTATCCAAAACTATTTATCTTCAATCAAACTGAAAGATGAAACGGTTTTTCAAAAATTTGTACTTGCAAGTGAACGTCTGACAAAAGAAGAAATGGATGACAAAATTCCAAATATAGCATTGAAGCCTATAGACATTTCTGCTGTTGTAAAAAAGATGGCAGATTCTGCAGAATCTCGTGCAACACATTCCGTAAAAAAAGAAAAGACAGTAACAACGAATATTACTATACGCATACTTTCTTTGGGATTTGCAGGAAAGAAAAAAGTCACTTACTATGTTGATGAAATAAATTGGGCTGAAAAGAAAGAAAATACGAAGAATGAGACTATTGGATTTCTGAATGCACATATTGATGCACACTGTAAGACTATTCAAATTGAGGTTGTACTTCCTTCTGCAAAAAAAATTCAGCAGCAGCTTTGCAAACTCTTGGAAGATAAACAGGCTGAATATGATACACTATTAATTTCTCAAGAATCAGAGAATGAAATGAGAGCAGAAATCTCTAAATTGGAAAGCGAAATAACAATGATTATTAGCAATGTTAAAGAAATAGAGAAATTGTGATGCTCCTTGTTTATAATGCTATAAAAAAAAGAATATGAAAATAGACGATACTATTCAATCTGGGATTAGAGATATCGGTCGCAGAACATTTGAGGGTAAAGCTATCTCAGTGAGCTTACTGAAACTTTATTGTGAAGAAATTCGAAGTTTCCTAAGTGATTGCATTGCTGAGTATACAGAGAACTCATACCGAGAAAATCTAGCAAAGATACCTTCTTCCCAAAAAGGCAATTTTTTAAATTTGGAGCATGGATATTTAGTTTCAATGACCAATTGGGTTACAAACAATCCTATACAGTTTCCAAAAATTGATTTTATGGAAGAAAGTATATCTGAAAAATTCTCACATACACAAGAAAAATCATCATTATGTGAAATTGCAAATAAAGAAAGTGTTCGCATATTGGGTATAGGCAGTTTCGTCAATATTATATTATGGATTTCGGGACTAAAAATCGTGTCTTTAGTCGCAGAAACAGCTGTAGTTGGAGTTGGTGTTTATAAAATGATGAACGAAACTAAAAAACCTCTTGCGGATAATAATTCTCAAAGAAAAACTTTCGAGTTAAAAGCAAATTCATTCATAGCAAATGTAAATAACATTGCTAATGAATATGTCCACCATGTAGAGACCAAATCTAATGAATTACTAAATAGTTACTTAAATTTTTAAGAATATGTCATTTTTGAAAGAACTTGGGCAACAATTTGGAACACAAAAATGTGATGTATCTCCTAAAGAAAATAATCAATTAGAGGGTATAACGAGAGAAGTACAAAGTCAGAATAGCAACAACAACCTATCTGAAGATATAAGTACACTTACTATTAAACCGATTGATTCTCAGAAAGGAATCTCCAATGTGTCTTGGATTAAGATAAATAAGATTGTTTATGAAAAAGACACATCTTTCATAGATAATTTGTCAACCATTTATACAGCACTGCATGAGACCGCAAAAACTGTTATAATGGTAATACAAAAAGAAAAGAATAGCTTAATAGAACTATATTTAGGTGTTTCTGACAAGTCAGATGTAAATAATCATATATCCAAATACATTCTAGAAAGAGCTATTAGCGGATGTATGCCTGGTATTGATTTTGAAGAGCAGCCACCTCATATTGTTACAGACAAAAATAAGACTTTCATAGCATCGGTATCAGGACAACCTGTCCAAAAATCAGACAATAAGAGTAAGTTTGAACAAGGTATTGAGAAGTTGATTAATTCAACAAGTGATATGCCAACATTCACTATTGTCCTTCTTGCAGAAAATGAACCTTATGATCATATAAATTGTCTTTACGACACACTGACCAAAGAATATTCTGTATTGGCTGAAAATTCAGAAACAACAATAACTGAAACTAAAACAAGAACAGAAACAAATCAGACAACGAACACTAAAGGAACATCAAATACAGATACAACAAATGAATCTGGAACAATCAATGATAGTGAAGCAAAGTCTGAAACTCAAAGTTCAACAGAATCAAACTCTGGTGGTTTTGGTTTCTTCATAAGTGGAAATCAGTCGAATTCTCAATCAACAACATTAGGTATAACCAAAACTAATGGGAATTCGAGAACAACAGGAAGTTCAACTGCGAAGGGCTATACCCAATCTATAGCAGAGAGTAAGGGGGATAATGTTGCCAAAGGAGATTCTAAGCAAAAAAAATTGAGGATAAGGCAATAAAAGAGAAACTGCGAACACTTGGAAAAAAAATAGAGCAACTACAACTAAAAGATTCTCTTGGAATTTGGAGTTTTTCATCCTACTTTATTACAGACACTCAAACTTCAGCAATTGTATTGGCAAGTATTTATAAAGGGTTGATAGTAGGGAATCAACAAGCCGTGGATCCATACACTATAAATACTTGGAGTGTTGAACAGTCCAAAGAAATCGTAAAATATCTAACAAATTTCCAACACCCACAATTCGTTACTGTTGATGATAATATTATTACTCCTACAGTCTTTGTTTCAACAACAGAACTGAGTATAGGAATGTCTTTACCTCAATGTAGTGTTCCTGGCATCTTAGTTAAAGAACAAGCTAAATTTGGACGGAACGTTTTAACAAGTGGAGAACCATCAAAAAACGTTCTTAGAATAGGAACAGTTTCTCATATGGGAAGAGAGGAAAAGAAAAATCAAGTTTTTTTAGATGAGAATCAATTAACCTCACATGTTTTTATTACAGGTTCAACTGGTAGTGGAAAGTCTAATACTATATATACCTTTTTATCTAATCTTAAAAAAGAGGGAAAGACTTTCTTAATTATAGAGCCAGCAAAGGGTGAATATAAAAAAGTGTTAGGAGGTTTCGAAGATGTAAGAGTATTAGGAACAAACCCGCAACTAATGGAGCAGTTAAAAATTAATCCATTTAGTTTTCCTAATGGAATACATGTCGAGGAACATATAGATAGACTAATAGATATATTCAATGCTTGTTGGCCAATGTATGCTGCCATGCCAGCAGTTCTTAAAGAGGCTATATGTAGAGCTTATGAGTCATGTGGTTGGGATTTAATCCAGTCAAAGTCAAATTATGAAGTTTTTCCTACGTTTGATGATGTCATAAGGGAGTTAAACTTGTATATCAATGAATCAGAATATTCTTCTGATTCGAAAGGCGATTACAAAGGCGCTCTTGGCACAAGATTAGAATCGTTGACTAATGGTATAATTGGACAGATATTTGCAGGCAAGCCTATAGAAGATAATGAATTGTTTAACAAAAATATCATTATAGACTTGAGTAGAGTCGGTTCTGTAGAAACAAAATCTCTAATAATGGGATTGCTCATTATAAAGTTAAATGAGTTTCGTATGTCAGAAAATGTCGGAATGAATTTGCCTCTTAGACATATTACAGTTCTTGAAGAAGCCCATAATCTCTTGAGAGAAACTTCAGGTGGACAGTCTCAGGAAACGGCTAATGTCGCAGGGAAATCTGTAGAGATGTTAGCTTCGGCTATTGCAGAGATGAGAACCTATGGAGAATGTTTTGTTATTGCAGACCAATCTCCGTCTTTACTCGATAGAGCCGCAATAAGCAATACAAACACAAAGATTGTCATGAACCTTCCTAACCATTCTGATAGAGAAATAGTAGCCAATTCCATAGGTTTGACAGAGCAACAAACAAGTGAACTGTCAAAGTTAAAAACTGGGATAGCCGTTATATATCAAAAAGGATGGGAAGAACCTGTTCAGTGTTTGATAGCCAGATATAAGGAAATGAAACCTTTTGTTTTTAGACCTACAGACCAAATCAATGAATCAGAAAAAGTTTTTGTTACAAAACTTTATACTGCATACACAGATATACCTCGTTTTGAGACGCTTATAGATGATATTCAGTCTATTGGCTTGAGTGGACAACGTATGATAAAAATAATAAACCTCCTGAATAATGACAATATTGAAGAAAACGAACTTTGTGCAAAAATCTTTGTTGCTTATATTGGGGAAAAACTTTTCGAAAAAGCATCAAAGGCAAATAATATTGCAGACTTCAATTTGATTATTGAGCAGGGCTTGAAAAAAACAGAAGGTATTGATAGAAATAATGTCCAAACTTTCCTCAATATGTATGTCAAAGGTTGCAGTTTAATGAATAAAACAAGTTTTTATGAAAATTGGCTGATGCAAAATGTTAAACTAAATAACAAGGAATAATATGGATCCTATAACATCAATGTTTTCTTCCGTAATGGAAAAAGCTAGTGAAGTTGCAGAAGTTGTTGGGGATAAGTTTATGAAGGATGTATGCCCTGACTTTTTGAAAACATCAACAACAGAAGTTCCTTCATATCAAATAGAAGCTGCCGCACATAGTGCATGCAACTTCTTTGGTATGAATGATATTCCTATGCAAGAAGGCGATAGTATCGGTGTTTACACTTTTAACCCAGACATTGTTAATGATGATGTCTTTCAATATAATGTACAACAATTCAAAGACATGGGACTAACTTCATTTGAAGATCAGACCAAGGTATGGACTCATGAATGTGGGCATCGTATAACACAAAAAGAATTTGGCAATACGAACTGGGCTGATGAGTTAGGTGCAGATTTCTTTGTTGGAGTAAGAGAAGAAATGCTTGGTATAGGTAAAAGTAATTTTGAAAAGACTTTGGGAGCCACAAAACCTTGCGAATCTCATCCTGGAGGAGCATTACGTCTGAAAGCTATAGATTTTGGACGAAAAGTTGCTGCAGCGATGAAACAAGAAGGTATTATGCCTACATGGGAAAATTGTTTAGATGCTTTTGCAAAATCAGACTTTGCAAGAATGTCATATGAATCATTCCTTAAAGACACTAAATCAACAGCTTTACAAAATATTGCTCCATCTCATCCACAAATTAGTAAAGAGTTAAAGGGGTTTACACAAGCTGACGTAGATTGGTATGAGCATCAAGCAAGAATATCTTCTGGTTCAGAGCAAGCACATTGGATAAAAGAAGCACAATGGGCAAAGAACCATCTGAAAAGCTTGTGTGAAGATGGGAATATGGACAATGTCGAGCCCCTAACCTTTAAAGGTTTCACACAAGCAGATGTAGATTGGTATGAACATCAAGCAAGAATATCCTCAGGTTCAGAGCAAGCACATTGGATAAAAGAAGCACAATGGGCAAGAAACCATTTGAAAAGTTTTATACAGCCAGAATCTGAAAAAGGACAATTCCAAGAAGGACATGTTCTGTGGTAAATAATATTATTTTTAACTGCTTCTAAAATAAAGCATGTTTAATATGCAATTTACATTTAGAGTTAAAAGAAAAGCTGCATATGAAAGGGGGACTATTGTCTTCGGAAAAATTCTATCCGGAACTATAGACAAGGATAAAGATGTGCTTGTTTCTGTTGGTAAAAATGAATATAAAGCTCACATAGACAGCATTATAGATAAACCTGATGGTGGCTATGTACAAAGTTGCAGCAAAGGAAATAATGTTTCCTTGTACCTTTCAGGTATAGAAGAGCAACTTATAAAACCACGAATAACAGTTGTGAGAAACTATAGTGTAGAAAAAGTCAATTCTAACATTGATAAAAAGCAAAATCAGTCAAAAAAGGAGCATTCTAAAAATGAAAAAATAGCAGAGAGCACCTTGCCGAAAAGAAACCTCCAACTAAAAAATAAAAATGAAAAATATTCTTCTGTTGAGAAAGATTTTATTCAAGATGTATTAGTGTGCATTAAAGAAACCGGGAAACTTGCACCTACAGAGTTGTATGTTTTGGATAAATTACGAATAGCTTATAATCTATCGGAAGAGAGGTCACGGCAGTTAATCTTTGGAACGATAAAAAAATATAATACGGAAAAAAACGAGTTATTATATAAGGATGCGATTTCAGCTTGTCTTTTAGATTGTGGCTATTTAACCACAACGGAAAGATACCTTTTAGAAAAACTTCGTATAGCCTTAAATATCTCAGAACAAAAAGCATATTCTTTAGAAAAAGATAGTGATTGGAATATTTTGTAACTCCGTAATTTTGCAAATACGATAATTGAAAAGAAAACTTGTAAACCAACATCTCTTAGGTTTGCAAGTTTTTCTTTTTATGGTGATAGATTTTAAATGTTCAAAATTCTCTATACCAATAACGTATAACAAGAAAAAAAGAAAATGGACAAACAAAGTTTTATAAACACAAAGGTTTTGAAAGAAAAACTACAAGAGTATGCAATGAAAGTTGGCCGCATTAGTGCTCGTCCACTCTTGTTGCTTTATTTCATCATGGTAAGTAAGGACACACCAAAAAGTGATAAGTTGATGATTCTGTCAACTATATCCTATTTGGTTTTCCCTATAGACTTGATTTCTGCGAAGCGTCTGCCTATCATCGGATGGATAGACGAAGCGTTTTCGCTTTCTGTTGCTTATCAGAAAGTGAGCAAGAACATCACTCCTGAGATAGAACGCAAAACTGACGCTTTGCTTGACAAGTGGTTTCCAGAATATAGCAACTATATAGAGGTTTTTGACTAAAGGCATGCAACAATATAATTTTAATAGATATGAATACAAATGAATACATCAAGATAGGCTTGCTTACAATAGCTTTAGCCTTGTTCGGACAGCTATCCTTTGCCCAAGAAGTGGTTATTGCTGATACCATAGATGCAGAAGAGGTATTTGGCAAGAAGCATGTCCCCCAAGTTCCATTGGAACAATGCGAACAGATAGACACCTGTAGCATTGCCAAGTTTGCCGTTGTTTCTAAAGGCGGCAAACAGGGTATCTATGACTTGGAGAAGCATGAGAATGTAACGGAGATAGATTTAGATGTTGCAGGTTTCTCACGTCGTTATGTGTCAGAAGATGGCATTGAGGTATTCTACTTCTATGTAGAGAAAGGGATTGAGCGTGGCACCATTGGCGTGGTTGGAGAAAACAATCAAACTGTTGGTGTATGGATGGACAATCCTGAATATGTAGCAAAACTTGATGAATGCACGACAATAGATAGCGTGATGACTCAAAAATGCCAAGATGTTTTGTCTGAGGGGTTGAAAATGTTGAATGGAACATACGGACAGATTGCTGTTATAGATGCACAAACAGGAAGACTGAAATCATGGGTTGCGTTGGAGAAAGATAGAGATGATTATTCAGAGGGTAAGCTATTGAAACAAGCATGTAGTCCTCGCATTTTGACACTTGTAGGCATTACTCCTATGTTAGCAGATATTAATGGTTCACTCAATGACAAGATGGATTTGTGCGGTGGCATATATAATATAGGTGACAGCATCAGCATTCGTGACCATAACTGGCGGTCTGGCGGTTATGGTGTAATGACTTGTCGCCAAGCATTGACACATAAATCTAACGTGGCTATGTTCAAGATACTCTTGGTAAATCATGGCGAAAATGCTTTTGGTATATGGAAGAAAATGACAAGTGACGAAAAGCAAACAAACGCCATGGAATTGGCTGCGCTCTTTAATGGTGTCTATCAGAAGAACACTCTGACATTCCCGACTTTGCAAGGGGACTCTGTTACAGAGGAAACTTACAATAATATTACGCCTTTGGGACGTAAATATCTGCAAGATGTATTGATTGGTCTGAACAAAGGGAAAGGCATACAAGCATCTTATGCCCCAAAGAAAGTGGATATAGCAGGAGTATATGGCAACTATCAAGGCAAAGAACTTGAAAACGGTGAACATGAATTGGCAGAAATGTCCTTTGTCGGAGTTTTCCCACGCAAGAAACCTCGCTATGCCTTGGCTGTAATCATCAATAGACCGAATGAACAAACTCATGGTCCAAAGGATTTAGCCAATGGCATCGTGAATAATCTTGTGGAATGGTTGTCTAAACATTAACACTTGGAAATTATGGAAGAGGTTATCTACAAACATGAAACGAATGGTGAGTTCACAGGAATCTATGCGCAAATAGAAGATGGCAAACTCACCATTACCGAGCAAGACATGGGTGAATTTGAGAAAGAATATTCAAGAGACGGCGAGGTTGAGTCTTTCGTATTCTTTGATGTGGCAAATACCAATCGTCTGATGAGGTCTTTGCACGCATCTGACGACTATAGTCTTATCGAATCATTAAAAAAGAAGTTCAAAAAACATGGGAGTTGCATGAAAAGCGAGATCTGCGATTATTGCGATGAACATGATATCAAGTATCAAACACAAGTATATTATTGATAGAACAATGTGACACAGTAAGCCAAGATTCCCATATTATTGAAATAATATTGTCGGAAATATTACGTTACAGATAGATTAGAGGTTACAATTGCCTCTATACTATCATAAACTAAAAATAATCGTAATATGGAGATAATATATGCAACAATAAGTAAGACTGGTAGAAGGCATAATAACGAAGATGCTTACAAGGTCATTGATATGCCACAAGACAACCGATTTATGGGACTAGTCTGTGATGGCATGGGTGGTCATTCCTTTGGAGAGACTGCCAGTGAAACGGTATGCAATACTATATCTGACTTTTGGAAGAAGCATATCAGTACGCCCGATTGTGACTCAAAGGTAAAACTCGCTTGCAAGAAAGCAAGTTGTGCCATTGACCAAAAGGCATTTGAGCTTCATCATGCAGAGATGGGTACGACTATGGTCATGGTAAGTATTGAAAACGATGTGGCAACCATTGCGCATATTGGTGATAGTCGCTGTTATGTACAAAGACCTGGTGATGGATTACTTTATCAGACAAAAGACCATATCCGGCTTGATTTTGGATGGGAAATTGTTGCCAAGTGCTTCTTCTCTTACCGCCCAGAAGTGGCAGTACCAGACATCCGACAAATCAAACTACAGACTGGTGACAGAGTTTTACTTTGTTCGGATGGACTATACAAAAGCATGGCTCCTGACATTTTGCAAGCAAGGATGATGGATGACAAACCATTGGAAGAGATACTTGACGTTTATGATTTCCTTTGTAAGAAACAAGGAGATGACAATTATACGGCAATATTGATTGAATGTTTCTGAATCTAGGGAAAGAATTATGAAGACTCGTTATACATTGTTTGTATTGGGCGTTGCACTGTTATTGATAGCTTCTTGTAATAGAGAAGATATAAGCATAACCTATTTCAAACAACTGCAAAGTACTTCTGACAACACCAACAAGGAAGACTCCTTGATGATGCCTTGGGGATTTATAGAATATGACTCCGTTCGATTCTCGGATGGTTCATATGCTGTACATCGTTTGCAATATGCACCGCAGAACAGTCTGACGGAGTTCTTTGATAACAAGGGACGAACGATTGCCACGATAGCAAGGGCATCGGAATGTTATGCACAAACTCTTGTGTATGATTACGATGATGAAGGACGGTTGTCTCATCTCCTCCAATATAAAAGTGAAATCTTTGAAGGTTTGGATTCAGACAGCGCAAGTTATGGAAGGAATAAAGATGGGTATCTTGGCTTTCGGCAAATGATAGCAGATATGGTTTATGAACATCCTGACACTGCAAAATACCAACAGACGAACATTGAATATGATAAAGATGGCGATGCAGTAAAAGCCTATATGGTATATGGCAGTGATAGCATTGTTGCGCCAAGCGGATATAAGTTGACCATAGCGGTAAAACCTTGCCTGAGTTTTTGGCAAAGCGACTTGCATGGTGGCTTTTATATCTTCCATGTGACAATGGAACCTAAAAGAAAGGATTTGCAAAATTATAAGGTTTGCCGATTTGCAGATTATCTGCCCTCAATGGAATCGGAATATCGGAATGGGCGCATCGTCAAAACTGTATGGCACCATGATCCATGTATAGAGTCAGATGATAAAGACCTTGTCTTCATTCCAATAATAACTGATAACTTGAATGTGTATTCCGTTACGTGGGAGGATGGCAGCAAGTATCAACGTGTATATAAAGACGGGCTATTGGCATATAAGCAAGAAATTAGCAGGTATGGTACTGCGTTGAAAAAGGAAACGTACTCTTTCCTATCAGACAAAAAGGTCAAAGTTACATTTGAGACCATTGATTATAAAACCAAAGCATTGAAGACAATATCAACTTCAGTCATGAATGTTCCTGACATGGAAAAGTTTCGTGAGGACATGAATGTAATCAGTGGAAATTACAGATGGGAAAATTATTACAACAAATAAAAACTTACGGATATGGACAAGAATAATTTAAAGGATGCCTACGATATAGGTGAGAATATGGCAGTGTTTAGTGGTGAAGGAAGAAGTTACACCATCATCAATAAGGAAACTGGTAAGACAAGGCAACTTGTAAGTGAAGACGGAAGCCTTCTTGTGACAGATAACGAGATTGACTTTGATGCAATATATAAGGGATGTCCTGATTTCAATGGATGTAAATCTGTTCGATATTGGTTCGGCAGATATGACAATTTCAGAAATGGTGTTTGTGCCATCTGCTGGACAATATATCCCGATGGACGCTACTTTGCTGATGAGGATGGTTTCGGTATGGAAGATAATGACGAAGAGAATGCTTATTGCATTATCAATAAGGACTTGGAAATCATCGTGCCTTTTCAACCATTGGGCGATGTAAAGGAAATATTGAAGAAATACGAGAAGTAAGTATGTTAGTTGTACATCCAAAAGACAGAACGACTTCTGTACTCTCTACACTATATGAGGGTAAGGATGTCAATGTGATTAGCTGCAATTGCTCTAACAAGGAAATTGAGCATTTGTTGCATCATGTTTCTTCACAAGAACGAATCATGCTACTTGGACATGGCTCAGACAAAGGGCTGTTCTATCGAGAGGATGACACTAAGGATGAATTTGACAAAATCATTGTTGGACACCCACACAGTTTCCATTTGCGCAAGCATGGTGGTAATCTGATTGGTATATGGTGTCATGCTGATAAGTTTGCAAGAGCAGAAGGTCTGCATGGGCTGTTCTCTGGCATGATAATATCTGAGGAGCAAGAAGCGGTGGAATATGGTGTCATGGCTACACAACAGGAGATTCTAAAGTCCAATACCATCATGTTTGGACACTTACGTTGGCTACTTGACGAGGATATCCCTCTATGCGAAATACCACAGCGTATCAAAAACATGGATGCTGAAAGAACTTCACTATCCGTATTTAACTATAACAATTTCCATTACATATAATCAAAAAGGTTATGCAAGTAATTAAACTTAATGGTGATCATTTGACATTCAAAGGCAGAGTTTATGGCTCTGTCGGCATTGAATATCGTATAGAGTATGATAAAACAGCTTTTCATGTGGAATATAACTGCAAATATGTATCTTCCCAAGAAGAAAGGTACATGTTAGAAGGTGCAGACGAATCCACTGCAACATACGAACTAACTCCTTTAAAGAGAGGAATATTTAAGATTTATGAAGTAGAAGGCTTTCGCGGTGAAGAAACCGCAAGAAAAAAACATACGATAGTTGTCATATAACGCCTATCATAAGACTTCATTAAGAAATTTATCGCTAATGAATGTATGTAGAATAAGTATTGAGAATTGCATACTTGCCATTTGGAATCAATTGACAAGAAAGGGCGCGTGGCGAAACATTTTTGTCACGCACAATGCTTTTGGGATATTCAGCAAGTATAGCCATATATCTCGCCGGAATGGAAAACCTAAGATTCCTTATCCTAATAAGAAAGTTGCACTAAGAGCAGCTGAAGCAATGGGCAAAAAGCATGGTGTGCATTTTTCTGTTTACAAATGCGCATGGTGTGATGGATGGCATATCGGGAAGAATGCACAGAATAAGATAGCTGACAATAATACTTCGTATGAAGCATGATAATTGAAACAACCTATGGAAGAAAATAATAAGGCAACCTCACGTAATGGACATGAGTTGAAGGATATGTATGATCCAGAGACCAATACGTTGGATATACGGTCAAATGGTCTTTATCCTTCAAATGTATTGAGCAATCTGTGCAGCAATGGATTTCGTCTCGATGGAATGGTATGTGGCAGCATGGAGGGATTCCTTCAGTCGTTGAAGAGACAAGACATCAACAAGCAACGTCAGATATGCAGCATGAAAGGTGGCAATGCAAGAAAGATGAGTGTAACATCATGGCAGACAGACCAAATAGTATGGTGGAAAGGAAAGGCAATAGACAGACAAAGCCAAGCATACCAAGATTTGATTCATCGTGCTTACAAGGCAATGTTTGAACAAAATGAACGTTTCCGTGCTGCTTTGATGCAAACAAGGGGAATAGTACTGGCACATTCTACTGGCGAGAACAATTCATATAAGACGATATTGACACCAACGGAACTGTGTGGAATATTGATGGAGTTGCGTGATAACTATGACAAGCGAGACAAAACTCAAGAACTCATCGAAAAGTCTGTCACCAACGAACTGGGAGATTTGGATTCAGAAAAACCAACGGCAAAGAAGATTGTCTATGTTGATATGGGGGGAGTACTGATGGATTTTCATGCAGGATTGGAGCTGATTGGCGATGAACTTCGCAAGGAATATGCAGGAAGATACGATGAAATGCCGAACATCGTTTCTTATCTACCACCTGTGAAAGGTGCTGTCGAGGCTATGTATGCCTTACAACAAAGTAGTAAATACGATGTTTATATCCTTTCAACCTCTCCTTGGAGTAATCCAACAACATGGTCAGACAAAGTGGAATGGATAAATAGACATTTGGACAAGTATTATTGTAAACGTCTAATTCTATCTCACCACAAGAATCTACTCAAAGGTGATTATATCATTGATGATAGAGGAAAACATGGAACAAGTGGATTCAAGGGAGAATGGCTTCACTTTGGAAGTCAAGAATTTCCTAATTGGGAGAGTGTACTTGAATATCTTCAGGGTAAGAAATAATATTGATATCATCAATTAATAGGTAAAGTATAGGATTACTGAATAAAGAAAATTGTCACCCTCAGCTCAATTTGATATAAAATAGAATGGGCTGAGGGATTTTTATATACTTTGATGATAGGAATGGTTACTTGTTTTACTCTATACACATAAACAAATAAAGTTTATAACACAAAAAATATCAGATAATATGGAAGATATAAAGGACAAGACTGCAATGCAGAAGACTCAAATCTTCAATGTGATAATCCTTGACCGTAGTGGTTCTATGCAGAGAATACGTCAAGCAGCAGTGGATGGGTTCAACGAAACCTTGGTTGGAATCAAGAAAGCGCAAGAGAAATTTGCCGACACACAGGAGCATTTCGTTTCACTGGTTACTTTTTGTAGCTGTGAGACATGTAATGTTTTTGACAAAGTTCCTGTATGTAAAGCGCATCCGTTGAGCATGAACGACTATGAACCATGTTGTTCAACTCCTTTATACGATGCTATGGGATTCACCCTTACTGCGATGCATAAACAGATCAAAGACATTGAGGATGTTGCGGTTGTTGTTACTATCATTACTGACGGTTATGAGAATGCGTCCAAAGAATATAATGGTAGTAGTATCAAGACACTTGTGGAAACACTTCGCAAAGAAGGCTGGACATTCACTTACATGGGAGCAAATCAAGATTCAATGGAAGTTGCTATGTCGATGTCTATCCGCAATGCTCGTAATTTTGATTATAGTTCAGAAGGAACACGTGCTTCCATGCGCAAAGACACCACGACCCGTATGAATTTCTTTTCTCGTCTTTCTCAAATGAAACATGAGGCTGCTTTTTGTGCAGAACCGATGTCAAAGGAAGAACGTCTTGGTTGCTATGGAAGATTGGCAGATGAAGCCTTTGATGAGGAGGAAAATAAGTAGAAGCTTAAAATAAGGGGTATATGAAAAGAGCAATTATTTTATTTTGGAAAGGGCTGACAGGTATTATTTCTGCAACAGCAGAATGGTTCACCGTGATACTTGGAATGAAGGATGAATCTAAGTATGGCAAGTTTATTCGACGTGTTGTTGGAGGCTGTTTTGCGTTCATCATGTTTGTGTTTGCATGTGCTGGAGGTAATGCGCTATACGAGTTTGTTTACAAGAAAGTGAATGCTGCGAAATATTTGGATGACTCCTACTATGACTCGCAGTACCTGTCAAGAAATGCCACTTACTATAGCCGTGCCTATGAAACGGATGGATATATTGAAACTCGTGATGGCAAGAAGACAGTCAAGGGCATACATTGGATTTCAAAACCATTGGGGGACGACTCGCTTGTCTGTTATAGTAACGGCGATGCTCGTGGTTACTTCAATATGCTGACGGGTGAAATAGCTATCAAGCCTCAGTACAAGCACGCATGGGTGTTTTCTGATGGCTTGGCTTCCGTAGATGACAACGGTAAGATAAAATTCATTGATGCCAAAGGCAATGTGGTTATCGACTTGAACATTCCATATATCACTGGTGCGGAAGGATATGTATTCCACAATGGGCATTGCGTAATACATAACAACAAACGTGACAAATTTGGTTTGATAGACAAAAAAGGAAATTGGATGTTGAAAGCGGAATATGATGCTATTTCGCCCAAAGATTCTTTCTTTGTAGTAAGTAAAGGAGGTATGCAGAGTGTTCTTACAGAAAATCTAAAACCAATATTGCCTTTCATGGAAGCAGACCTCTGGATCTCTGGTAATAGCATTACAGCAACAATGAAAGACCATACTCTTCGCAAATACAATTTGCAAGGTGAGTTGATTGACGATTTCTTGATTAGTAATGTTGACAGATTATTGTATGACACCGATGAAATACGATATACTACGGCAAAGAACTATGATGATGAGGGTAATTTAACAGGTGAAACGGCAGAAGCAGAACCAACACCTTATCAAAAGACTGCAAATTGCAAAAAATATGAAGCAGAACTTGGTTGGTATGGATTGATGTCACCAAATGGAAAAGTCATTACTCCTCCAAGATACAGCGACATTACAGCTATTGGCTACGACTTGTATTTATGTAAAACTGATGATATTAGAGGTGAAGTACTAAATGGAAAAGGTGTAAGAATTAGATAAGCCTTTTCTTTGGTTCATGGAGAACAACTGGTTGCCATAAGACTTCTCCATGAATTGTAAAAGGATGGTAGGATTAAAACTCTTGCCATCCTTTTTTATGTTCATACCAAAATGGAACAAGCGGTGCAAATAGCTATGATGGAACCATACAACATATCGGCAGATTGGAACATGGGGAGCCCGACTTCGGAGAGGCTACCAACCCGGCAGGGCAAGGTCTTTGGAGAGTAACTCCAAAGGTTTTGAGTAACTCAAAACATACCTTGCTATGTCTTTGAGGACATAAAAATCCGCTTAGGGTGGATTGAAGTTAGCCTTCGTAAGAAGCTGTCCC
>OHVB01000316.1_pt1 | contig 19110 bp, 21 predicted proteins | sample 1579331 | NCBI WGS metagenome assembly OHVB01 (sample SAMEA3882503, study PRJEB24775) | human gut metagenome | biome: human-associated habitat; feature: intestine environment; material: feces | place: Netherlands | collected 2009/2010
ACCCGAACCTGGGTTCAATGCGTATTAGTTAAATGGCAGATCCTCATCAATTCCATCCGGAATATTCATAAAACCGTCTGCAGATCCGCTTCCACCTGCTGTCGGAGCGGATGGTGCTGCCTGACCGCCAAAATTACCGCCACGGTAATTGTCGCTGGCTGCCTTGCTCTCTGCAAACTCCTGGTCTTCAACTACTACATCCGTGGTATAGACCTTCTGGCCGTCCCGGTTTGTGTAGCTTCCGGTCTGAATACGTCCGGTTATTGCTATCTTAATCCCTTTACGGAAATATTTTTCTGCAAATTCTCCCTGACGTCCAAATGCAACACAGTTGATAAAATCTGCTGTCTGCTGGTCTCCGTCACGTCTGAATCTTCGATCTACTGCAATTGTATATCTTGCTACGGCTGTTGACTGTTCTCCCTGAGAATAACGGATCTCCGGATCTCTGGTCAGTCGGCCCATAAGTATTACCTTATTCATGCGATTTCCTCTTTTCTATTTATGCCTCGTCTGCTCTAACGCATAAGAAACGAAGAACGTTGTCCATGATACGAACGTTTTCCTCTAACTGAGCAGGAACATCTGCGTTTGCATCAAACTGGATGAAATAGTAAAATCCTTCTCTCATCTTCTGAATTTCGTAAGCTAATTTCTTCTTACCCCATTCTTCAACTTCTGTGATCACGCCGTTGTAACGTGTAATATAGCTTTTTGCTTTCTCAACTACAGCGTCACGTGCTTCGTCCTCAAGCTTAGCGCTCACAACTAATGCTAACTCGTACTTGTTCATGCTTGTCTTAACCTCCTTATGGTCTTTTGGCCCTTTGCCTGTCAAAGAGCAAGGATATGAAATATATCACGATTGTTGATTCTAGCACATCTCTCCCGTGATGTAAAGCATAAATTTAATTTTTTTCAATTTTTTTCAAATCTCGTGTATTTTTCTCAACCAGCTTACGTGCCACCATGATCTGATGTCCACAGCCCTTGCATTTCAGGCGGAAATCCGCTCCTACGCGAAGGATCTCCCATTCTTTACTGCCACAGGGATGAGCCTTCTTCAGTGTGACAATATCTCCAACTTCATAATTTAATCCCATTTGATACTCCTCATTTTTATTTTGCAGATCATCCCAGGTTCCCATATTTTCAGACTCTTATCTGAGAAAACACCTGCCCGATCGGTTCTTTAATAAGAAGATCCGCATATTTATCCCTCGGTGTCGGTGCCTTGTTGATCACCACCAGATGATTTCCCCGGAAATAATCGATCAGGCCTGCTGCCGGATATACCGCCAGAGAAGTTCCCCCAATGATCAGCACCTCCGCCTCTGAGATCACTCTTACTGATTCCTGGATCGTATAGTCATCCAGCCCTTCCTCATAAAGGACCACATCCGGCTTGATCATGCCGCCGCAGCTGCACCGCGGAACACCTTTCGATTCCTTCATATATTTAAAATCATAGAATTTCCCGCATTTCATACAATGATTTCGGTAAACGCTTCCGTGAAGCTCCAGGACCTTTTTACTTCCTGCCATCTGGTGAAGATTATCGATATTCTGAGTGATCACAGCCTTCAGCTTTCCTGTTTGCTCCATCTCCGCCAGCTTAAGATGTGCCGCATTCGGTTTTGCAGTATCACAAAGCATCTTAGCTCTGTAAAATTTAAAGAATTCCTCAGGTTTTCGCATAAAAAATGTATGGCTTAAGATCGTCTCCGGCGGGTAATCATATTTCTGGTTATACAGTCCGTCCTGGCTTCGAAAATCCGGGATCCCGCTTTCTGTTGAAACACCTGCGCCGCCGAAAAATACAATATTTCTGCTCTCATCAATGATCTTTTGTAATTTTTCTATCTCATTTCCCATATCATTTCCTCCCAAACTTATCCGCAAAAGCTCTACTGTGGGTTCACCGCATTCACTCTTTTTCCCTGTACCACAAAACGTGTTGCCTGATTGCCGGTACAGGTTGATAATGTAACGATCTTATCCTTCACATTGGCTTCACTTGCAGTGGCATCTGTTCTGATCTCCGAATTCTGGAACATTTTTTTCTCATATTCCAGAAACTCTTTGCCAGGTCCTTTAAATAAGGTATACGTATCGCTGTTTACAGAAGTCGTATACGCTGCAATGATCTCATACCGGTAATCTTTTTCCGGTGTGAGGATCCAGAAATATTTGCTGGTATTATAAAGCGTCTCATCAGCTCTGTACTTTTTCAGCATTCCAAACATGGAACCATTCTTCATGTTGTGTCCGTACACCAGAGTATTACAATCGCTGAAATCTCTTTTGTTCTCATAATCAATAAAGATCGTTCCCGCAAAATTATAATTTTTCTCATATGTCTGGTGCAGATAAAAATTATTATCCTCTCCCTGTACCACCGGATAACTGATCTCAGGCAATGCTTCCATATAGATCCAGCCGATCACATCCTCATTGATACTCCTGAGAGAATCAAAATCAATGCTCACAGGTGCTACAGGCTGTTCATCCGGCTGATCTATCTCTTCCACCTGGTCCGGATCACGTTCTGTCACTGCCATTTCGGAAATGCTGTTATATTCATCGGTTCCTTTTTTATATTCTGTATAAATATGATAAAGGTTAAAAGCTGCATAACAGAAAATACAGATTGCCACGATCAGAACGATTGTCAGAATATGATCTCCAACTGTTTTTTTCTTTTTCACCTTGTTTTTCCTGCTCATAATCACACTCCTTTAAATCTGTCAGGATCATCTGGTTTCCGTATTTATTATAAATATCCCTCCGTTTTCTTGCAACCGTTTTGTTTTTGTCCTGTTTTATACAAAAAGAAGCCGCCTCGGAATGGGCATCCGAAGCGGCTTGTAAGGTATATTCTATTTCAGAGCTGCTGTTATTTTTCAGGCCAGTTCTTTTCCTGTAAGCATTTTGTATGCCTGGAGATATTTCTCAATAGTCTTGTCAACGATCTCCTGCGGAAGTGTCCAGTCGTTGTCCGGATTGGCTTTCAGCCAGTCACGTGCAAACTGTTTGTCAAAGGATGGCTGACCATGTCCTGGTTCATAGCCTTCTGCCGGCCAGAAACGGGAGCTGTCCGGTGTCAGCATCTCATCACCGATGACCATGTTTCCGTCCTCATCAAGACCAAACTCGAATTTTGTATCTGCAATGATGATTCCCTTGCTGAGTGCATACTCTGCACATTTTTTGTAAAGAGCGATGGTGTTGTCACGAAGTTTTTCTGCATACTCGCGTCCTTTTCCAGGGAAGTATTTCTCAAGATGATCGATACTCTGCTCAAAAGAAATATTCTCATCGTGATCACCGATCTCAGCCTTGGTAGATGGTGTGTAGATCGGCTCAGGCAGCTTGTCGGATTCCTTCAGTCCCTCCGGAAGCTTGATGCCGCATACAGTGCCGTTCTCCTTGTAGCTTGCCCAGCCGCTTCCTGTGATGTATCCACGTACGATACACTCGATCGGCAGCATGTTCAGCTTACGGCACATCATGGATTTTCCTTCAAATTTCTCCTGCTGGAAAAACTCCGGCATATCCTTGGTATCTACAGAAATCATGTGGTTTGGAAGAATGTCCTCAGTCATGTCAAACCAGAATTTGGACATCTGGGTCAGTACAGCACCTTTCTTTGTAACTTCGTTATTCAGAATTACGTCAAAGCAGCTGATACGGTCTGTTGCAACCATGATCAGACTGTCTCCATTGTCATAGATCTCACGTACTTTACCTTCTTTGATTGGTTTTAATTCCTGCATGTTCTCACACCTCATCATTCGGTTATTTGATTTTTGTTTTCGACACCGTTACCGTATCACCTCACAAGCCCTCCTGTCAAGATGTCAGGCCCCTTTCAGTCATAAGTATTCGTTAAGGGATCATTCATATTTCTAATAGCGACGCACATTCCTCCTGAAGCTTTTTCTCCTGCTTCCGGTAAAGAAGCTTCTCACTACAGGCAAAATAAGGATCACAGCCATACTCCCGGATAAAGGCCGCCGCATGGCTGTTCCGAGTCAATCCAGTGACAAAAAGCACCGTTTCCTGTCCGTCCCCGAAGCATTCTTTCATAAATGTAAATGCCTGTTCCAGCTCCCCGCTGATCTTTTTCGCACAGGCCTTTCTCTTCTCCGCCATTTCCGTAAACAGCTGCCGGATCCGTTCAAAGCCAGCCTCTGTTTCTGTGATATGCTCCTTTCGGATAGTAAGGCTGAATTCCTCCAGAGTGCGGATCACAAGCTCTTCCGTAGTCTGCTGATCTGCGGTAAGAAGCTCCGCCTCCAGACGGACAGCCAGACTTTTCTTCTTCATATCTGTAAATTCATCCAGCGCTGTCATGTCCTTTTTATCCTGAAGAAATGCTTTCAAATGCAGAAGTTCCTGATAAACAGCACCTGTCTCACCATCCATCTTCTCATAGGTCAGAAAACTTCCGTTCAGACCGTCAAGCAGAAGCCCTGTCACAAGGAAGCGTTCCTCAAAGGAAGCTTCCTTCGCCATTTTTACCTTTTTCTGCTGTTCCTCCTCCGGCATCTCTCCGGAAAGCAGGCGTCCCAGGCCATAGTCCTCTCCGTACTTCCGATACAGCTGATAGCTGGCAAAAAAGCTTCTTGCGATCTCCTCTCTGCATAAATACTCCCCGACCAGATTCTCTGTGATCTCCACGCCCAGCTCCTCATAAGCCTTCAGGATCTCAGACAGGTCTTCCCAGCCTCTTGCTGTCACGAAGAATTTCCCGTCCACTGTATTTTCCACAGAATAAAAATGATCCTTTTTCATGCCGAGATAAGCCAGGATCGATCCGTGGATCTCCTTTTTCCAGGCATACTCCATCCACACCTCAAGATCTGCCTCGATATCCATCCTCCGCACACGGTCCAGTGTTACAATATCAAACTCCCGGACCGATTTATTATATTCCGGAGGATTTCCTGCTGCCGCGATCAGCCATCCTTCCGGCACACTGTGGCTTCCGAAGGTCTTGTTCTGAAGGAACTGCAGCATGGTAGGCGCAAGTGTCTCGGAGACACAGTTGATCTCATCGATAAACAGGATTCCCTCCTTCTTTCCGGTACGTTCCATACAATCATACACAGAAGCAATGATCTCGCTTAAGGTATACTCTGTGATGCTGACCTCTTTTCCGTTGTAGCACCGGGTCACGATCCTTGGCAGTCCTACCGCACTCTGTCTTGTATGATGGGTAATGGTATAGGCTACCAGACCTACATTACATTCCTCTGCCACCTGCTCCATGATCGCTGTTTTCCCGATTCCGGGAGGCCCCATAAGCAGGATGGGACGCTGCCGGAGTTTGGGAAATGTGTAGCGTCCGGCTGCATCCTTCCGGTTGTAAGCCAGTAAGGTATGTTTGATCTCTTCTTTTGCCTCTTTTATGTTCATGTTCTGTAACGCACTCCTTCCTGCTCTGCCACAAGCCGGATCGCCCAGGGCGGAACAAGCTCCATTTTTTCTGTTTTATGTAAAAATACAAAGGCCGTTTCATAATCCGGTTTGCTTCCGGGATATATCCCGTCCCCGTCTGTAAAATAGATCAGAGCCTTAAGACTACGGATTTCTTTTTTCTCCTGCTGCTCCTTCACATACCGGAACACCGGCCGGAAATCTGTTCCGCCCCGGCCCTGTATGGTGATATTTTTGCTGTATTCCTTCCATTCTTCCTCGGAATGGATCACCTTAACATCCTGGATACAGCAGTCACACTGGATCAGGTACACCTTCATTTTATGGAAAAAATTCTCTTTTTCACTGAGAATGGAATACGTTTCTCCAAGGAATCTCCGCACAGTCTCTCCATCACAGGAGCCGGAAGTATCAATGGCGATCACCAGCTCCTCCAGACGGTTCACTTCCTTATATTCCAGCGGCTCGATCAGCGGAAGATTTCCATAATGCTCCATCCCGTAATTATAAAAAATATAATCAAAGCTTTCCGTATCCAGCTCCACCTCTTCCCGCAGCACAGAAAACTGACGGAGAAACTTTTTGTAATCGTACCTTCCGGATCTTACCGTTCCTGCCTCTTCCTTCTGGTCCCCTTTCTGACTTCCCCGCCGTTTCCGGTGATCCTGACGGTTTGCGGCAGTATAGGAAAGAAGCTTGTTCCATTTTTCCTTTGTTCTTTTTCCTTCTTCTCCTGTGCAGATGTCCCACAGGGTGTGGTCATCAAAATGAAAGGCTTCCTCCAACTCTTCCAGGTGAAACGGAAAAGCCTGTTCCTTCAGCTTCCGGCATATCTTTTCTGCGGAATCCGACCTGTCTCCCAGAATATGAAAAACCTTTTCACGGATTTTTTTCGCATCGCCGCCTGTCTCCAGAATCGGGATCTTTTCCCTGGAAATGATCTGTTCCACCGCAATATCACAGGCCAGGTTCCATAAACGTCTGTCCTCCTGATCCTCCCGAAAAAGGTGCAGATACAGACAGTGCAGCAGCATATGCAGATAACCTCTTCGCACTGCCTCCGGCTTTTTTACATAAAGCTTCAGAAGATATTCCGGGGAAAAAAGAAAAAAAGCTCCATCTGTTCCAATGGTTCCGGTCTGCTCTGAGCCCTTCCCGGAAATGCAGGCAAAAGCACCGTCCAGATATGGAAAATAGTAGTACAGTTCGTTCCTTATGTTTTCCAGGATATGTATTCCAAGCTCTTCCTGCCTCCGTTCCACCGAATCCGCCTCCATTCCCGATTTCCTGAAAAAATCACAGCTCGAATTTCTTCTCTTTAAATCCATAATTTGCTTTTTTCAAATGGAGAAGTCCCATCAGCGTTGCAGGTCTCCTCCACTCTTCAGCCAGTTTCAGGAACACCTCCAGCTCCTGTTCCCCAAACCATTCGTTCTCATAAAGCTTCTCGATCTTTTCCCATTCATCTTCCAGGATCAGGCGTTCCACAGCCGGACGGATCCTTTTCTTAAGATATGCTCCATAATGCGCACGTTCCTCTTCCTCCACACCTTCCTCCAGAAAATATCCCCGCAGGGCAACTGCCAACCGCAGCGGCTCCTGTTTGGTACTTCCGAATTTCCGGTAAAGATGAATGGCCTCTTCTTTGGCATCCTCGTTCTCTGCCCGCATTTCAAGAGCAGTGGCAGCAACTTCCACATCTTTTTGAAAACGGCTTAATTCTGTCATAATGATCCCTCCTGTCTGCTGTCTGTTTATAGTGTTCGAGAAAATGCTTTTGTATGACATTATCATATCACGTACCGCTTTGTTTGAACATTATTTTTTGTTAAAAAAGAAACCGCCACTGCCTTTTTTCTGACAGTGACGGTCCGAAATTATTTTCTCAGATTCCCTTTTTATAAAGAATAAATGAATAGATCATTGGCACAAGGATGACCAGCAAAATTACCGCAAAAACAATTTCCGTTTTCAGGAGCAGCGAATTCATAAGAAAAAGCAGCCCTGACAGGATCAGTATCCAGCCTGTCATACGGTTGGTACGGTTCCAGTTCTCCTCGCTGTTCAAGGTCCAGGGAAGCTTCATTCCCACTGTATAATTCTGTTTCACCTTATGAACGTAATTTCCGAGAATGATAAACATGATCCCCACCATGATATTCACGATCACACCGATATCAATGTCCATACCCAGAGCAAGACCATAGATTGACATGCAGGTGATCACAGACACCACCGGAACCAGCCACAGGACCATGGTAAAAATACGCCTGTTGATATTTTTTCTCTTTGGATCATTGGCTGTAAAAAACACGCAAAACAGATGGATCAGCAAAAGCAGAAACGGAATTCCAAAAACTGCCATCGGTTTGCTGCTCCAGCCATTAGCCAGATTGTGCTGATCAAAATGTGTTGCGATCTTCTCCGGCAGACGGTTCCACAGCAGGATCCCTGCCAGTGACGGTGAGATCGTAAGGATACTCCCGGAGATCAGAGACATTTTATATTCCTTCAGAAACTCTTTTCTTTCTTCACCTTTCATCATTCTTTCCCCCTTTCAGATCACTGAGCCACAAAAGCAGTTCCTCCACTACTGTGGTATTCAGTTCATAATACACGAAATTCTTCACCTTCGTCTCCCACACAAGATCTGCTTTCTTCAAAATTTTCAGATGATAGGATATGGTTGCACCTGTCATATCAAAATGTCCTCCAATCTCCCCGGCTGACATTTTCCCGTTTTTCAGAAGCTGCAGGATCTCTCTCCGCACAGGGTCCGAAAGTGCCTTGAAGGTTTCCGCGAACGCCATCGTGTACCTCCTTTCGGATAGTATTTAGAAATATTTCTAAATAGAATATATCACTTCCGGATTCCCCGGTCAATAAGTATTTAGATTTTTTTCTAAATAGTTACATTTGTCATCTATCAAAAAATGAGGATACCGATCATCGCCTCTGCGACCTTACGATATCCTCATTCACCATCGATCAACCATTATTTATTTTTTCCCCTCTTAAACCTACCTCATGCAAAAACCAAGACTGGATGTGATCTCCGGCGCAAGCTCCGGCACATGTGCACAAAAGTCCATCTCTCTGCCAAGGCCAATGGATGCAACTCCAAGAATGGATTTGCCATTTACCGTTCTGCTTCCCCTTTTCAGATCCACTGCAAACGGAAAATGCTCCGTCACATCAAGAAAACGGTTCACTTCATCCATGCTCTCAAACTGTACTTTTTTTACTGTCATCGTTTTTTTCACCTCTTTTCTCTATCTATACTACTATTTTACTATGATATAATTATTTGTATAGAGTAATTTTTTTATAAAAAAGGTGATTTTTTTAGATGTTATCTTCTCCTATTTCTGTTACAATATAAAAAAACAACACCCAGGAGGTATCAGAATGTCAAAAAAGAACCTTATCGCAGGACAGTCCGGCGGACCGACCGCAGCTATCAACAGCAGTCTTTACGGTGTGGTATCTGAAGCACTTAAACATACAGAAGAGATCGACCATGTTTATGGTATGGTCAACGGCATTGAGGGATTTTTAAACGGAACAGTCCTTGATTTCCAGGAAGCACTTCCGGGAGAGCAGCTTCTCGCTCTTACCTGGACCCCCGGCGCTTACCTTGGCTCCTGCCGTTACAAGCTTCCGGAATCCCTGGAGGATCCGGTTTATCCGAAGCTTTTTCAGAAATTCGAGGAGATGAACATCGGCTGGTTCTTTTATATCGGCGGCAACGATTCCATGGATACCGTCAGCAAGCTTTCCCGCTATGCTGAAAAGATCGGCAGCGACATCCGTATCCTCGGTGAGCCGAAGACCATTGATAACGATCTTGTAAACACCGACCATACTCCCGGATTCGGAAGTGCTGCCCGCTACGTAGCCTCCACCGTCCGTGAGATCACCCTGGACGCCTGTGTCTATGAGAAAAAATCCGTCACTATCATCGAGATCATGGGACGTCACGCTGGCTGGCTCACCGGAGCTGCTGCCCTTGCCCGGAAATACGTTGGAGACAATCCGCTTCTCATTTATCTTCCGGAAACCGATTTCGATGTAGAAGAATTTCTCCAGAAAGTTCATGCTGCCTTCGAGAAAAACTGCAACGTCGTAGTCTGTGTATCTGAGGGAATCCATGATAAAGACGGCACTTTCATCTGCGAATACGACAGCGCTGCCGGAACCGACGCCTTCGGTCACAAGATGCTTGCTGGCTGCGGTAAATATCTTGAGAATCTTGTACGCAGCCGTCTTGGTGTCAAAGCCCGCTCCGTAGAGCTCAATGTAAGCCAGCGCTGCTCTGCAGCTATGCTCGCCGGAACAGACCAGCAAGAAGGCATCCTCGCCGGTGAATTTGGTGTACAGGCTGCCCTGAACGGCGAAACCGGAAAGATGATCGCATTTAAACGTCAGAGTGATTCTCCGTACTCCATGAAATGTACACTGGAGGATGTCAACGTTATCTGCAACGAAGAAAAGACGGTCCCTGTGGAATGGATCACAGAAGACGGCTCCGATGTCACCGAAGACTTTATCCGCTATGCCCGCCCGCTGATTCAGGGAACTGTAAATGTTCCGGTTGGCGAGGATGGACTGCCGGCGTTCGTGTATCGGAAATAAGATTTGTGGTAATGCGGATAAAAATATCCACATTTGCTGCGTAACTCTGTCCTGAGTAACTGTTTATCCGTCATTCGATAAAAAATGCACCGGGAATTCCTGATAGTTCCCGATGCATTTTCTTTATTTCTCTCTATATATTTTTCTTTTTTATTTCTTACTGCGGTATGCTTCTGCTTCCCAGTGTGTGATAAAATATGTGATCTCATCGATCATCTGCAGCGGGCCGCCAAAGCTCTCAGCATACACTGCAAGCTTGATCGCATCCTTTACCAGAAGCTGTGCCTTTGCTGCCTTTCCTTTGTCATCTTCCATGATAAATGCGCCAACACCCTGTACCAGGATCAGCCTTGGCTCTTTATCATGCTCTACCATAAATGCATCCAGCGCATTTTTCGCCTCATCAATATTTTCTACAAATAACGGATAAGGTCCGCAATATACAATATGATCCGGAGTAAACGGCTTCAGAAGAGGTGCCGCAGCAGTTTTATCTTTTACAAAATTATCCGCCTCCGCAGCCGGTACGACTTCCACCGCATGTCCAAGCAGACTGGAAAGCTTCTGTGCTGCCTGCTCTTTTTCAGGTGTAACCGCATCACTGACATCAGCAGTTCTCTTTACCTGTTTCTCTAATTTATTGATAACACCGTCAAATAAAACGCCGATTTCCTCCACGGTATCTGCCGCAACAAAAATTCCGTGATTCTGAAGTAGAAGAACCTGCACGTCTTTTCCTGTTTCTTCTTTATAGGCATTCATTTTCTCGAAGCAGATACGGGCAAGTGTGTATCCCGGTTTGCAGATATCGATCCAGAGTACATCTTTTCCAAGAAGCTCTTCGCAAAGAGCCTTTGCGCCCTTTCCGCAGGTCAGTCCATTGATAAGTGTCGGATGAACATGCAGGACATACGTATAAGCAAACAGATTGTGGAGCAGTGCTTCCACGCTGGGACGTTTGGTTTTATCCTCATCGGTCACTGCCGCCATTACATCTGCAAGATATGCAGATTCACGCTTCACATCATCCGCCGGATATTCCGTTTTCATGATCTCATTCAGACGGGCTCTGTCCATTTTGACAAATTCCTCTGCCTTAATGGTAGCAAGCTGTGTACCGGATCCCTTTACATACAGTGTTGTATCGTCTTTTACAGAAGTATTACCGCCTCCTGCCAGAACATAGGCCGGATTGCTTCCGTAAGTGTTTGACATTTTTACCAAAGTTGAAAGCTCCATAAGTAAAATTCCTCCCTGTTGTGTCATTATATGATTTTTCCATATATTTATAGTACACGATACAAAGTGAATTATCTATATGAATATTTTTTCCAAAATTAGTACTTTCGTATCCTTTTATTATTTTTCCAAATGTAATATCTATGCATCTACTCTTTCCAAAGGAAATGATCTGTTTCTGCTTTTCATATTTTTTCCAATTCTCATCATCTCACGTCAGCAGTTCAAAGGTATGATACAGATCCACCTTCCCATACCCCCACTCCGGGTTTGGGTACTGCATGTTTTCTTCTCTTCTTGCGCCTCTCTGCAGATAATATTTCACGCTGCTCCCGGTAAAAAACGGCTGGTTATCCCGTATGATGGCCCATTCAAACAGAAGTGCCGCGATGCCGGCGGTCTGTGCGGCGGATATACTGGTTCCGGAGCGGGTTCCAAAGCCGCCTCGTACCAGCGGCACTTTTACGTTAACGCCAGGAGCTGCCAGATGTGGAGTGATCATGCCATCTGGCGTATAGCCTCTGCCTGCTGCAATGTAGATGCTTCCGTCACGATGCTGGTAGGCAGTTGCCGTAATGCTGTTCCTGGCGTCTCCCGGCGCTGTCACCGTGGTATAGGGGGATGGTTCCAGAAAATAGGTATCCTGGGAGATCAGCCCTTCCACAGGAAGCCATATATGGAACTGTACGTTCTGTTGATTTCTTGCCTGGGTAAAAATTTTCCAGATACCGGACGCCGGATGGAAAAATCGGATATACACCAGGGAATATCCGGTCTGACGCTCGATCAGGATATAATTCACATACACCTTTGTTTCCACAAAAACAAATGACAGCTCCTGGGTTCTGGAACCTATGGAACTGCTGACTTCCAGTATCTCACCGGTTGGTGACTGGATGGAAAGCTCATAGATTTCCGGCGGTTCTCCCCAGAATTCTATGGTAAAGCCCTGCTCTCTTTCCGCTACACGGAGTTCTGTCACGATCTGTTCCCTTCCCTGAGAAAAAATCCCCGTACTGTGGTTTCTTGTATTTCCTTCGTTTCCTGCTGCCACAGATACGGATACCTGAGAAAAATTTGCCACATAGTCCACATACTGGCTTAACGCATTGGTCCCCAGATGCGCGCCCTGGCTGCTTCCGATCCCCAGGCAGATAGAAAGTGGCATCTCCAGTTTTTTTGCCCAGGAAATCGCATAAGCAATGGCCATCATCACATCATTTTCCTGAAAAGCTTCTGCCTCCGGAGGATAAAGATAAAAATTCCGGAGATATTGCTTTGCCGGCTTTACCTTGATGATGATCAGGGTTGCCTCCGGCGCTGCTCCGGTAAAATTTTCTCCGGGTACCATATTTCCGGCAGCAATACCCGCCAGTGCCGTGCCATGGCCGTTGGTATCTCTGGATGGCACGATGGCAAACGGCTCCTCGGAAGCCAGTGCCCGGTCGATATCCTTTTTCCGGAATAATTTGCCATATGGAACTTCCGTATCTGCTATATCATCCCCCGGCAAATTATCTGCATCTCCATTTTCAGCTTCCAACTCCCGTCCAGACTGATTTTGTTCTTCCTCTTCTATGGACTGATCCCATAAATAAGCGATTCTGGAGCCGCCTGCATTTCGAAACACTTCATTCTGATAATCAATCCCCGAATCGATCACCGCCACCGCAGTACCTTTTCCACGCAGCTTCAGATAAGGGTGATCGTGCAGCCTGTTGATCCCTGATTCCCCTGCTGCCTCCATATCCATGTAGGTATAACATTTCGGGATCGAATTATAGGAGGTTCCCGTGACCTCAATTTCTCCCATACTTTCCAGCGGAACATAAAGAACCCCGAAAATTTCATTGATCGCCCTAAAAGATGCCCCCGGAAAAAGTTCCATAGTATCCTGGACATTCTGCATATATTTCACGATAAAATCCCCGAAGCGCTGACTCTGTGCCGGATTTTCCGTCTGCGCTCCGGGGATCTTATCCTCTGTTTTCATATTTGGTTCAAAATCTTCTTTTCTGAGCATGACAGGCCTGCTTTCGCCTTTTTCATAGATGTATGCAGCGAAAACCTGTCCTTATACCACTATTGTCCAACTTTTTCCTGATACATGGGACTTCCCTGATCCATTTAAACACTGCTCTTGCTATCTCTTTTTTTCCTGATCCGTATCAGCAGCACGATCCCCGCAATCCCTGTAAAAATACTGATAAACTGGGAAGTCGACAAAATTCCCACACTTCCACGGATAATATCCCCACGGAAAAACTCGATCACAAACCGTCCAATGCTATAAAAGATCAGATAACAGGCAGTAACCTGACCATCTTCTTTTTTGTTCCGTGCGATCAGCAACAACAAAAGAAAATGCAGAAAATCCAGTCCGCTGGAATACAACTGCGTCGGGATCAGCGCCACGTGATTGGGCGCATATTCGGAATTCTGAAATATCACAGAAAAAACACTCTCTGTCTCTTTTCCATAACAGCAGCCCGCCAGGAAACATCCGATCCGTCCAAATCCCTGGGCCAGTGCCACAGATGGCAGGATCACATCCGCATATTTAAAAAATACAAGCTTTCTGATCCTGCAATACAGAAGCCCCGTCAGTATACCGCCGATGATACCGCCAAACACCACAAAACCGGAGCTTAAAGTTTCCATTATAAATCCCGGATCCTGAACAATTGATTTCCACTCTGTGATCCAGAAGAGAAGCTTTGCACAGAAAAATCCACCCACCAGGCACCACAGGATCATTGGAAAGATCTGTTCACTGTCAAGCTTCTGTTTTCCGGCTCTATATTCTGCAGTCAGGCAGCCTGCCAAAATTCCAATGGCGATCATCAGACCATAACCGTATACCGTAAATGGCCCGATGGTAAGAAGTTCATTTTTCATCGGTTTCCTCCTGTTATCTCATTCTTATTTCCGTCATGATCTTCGCTCCCGTATGCGGACAGAAAACACTCCAGCAATGTAGCATTGGCCCGGTCATTCAAGGCGCTGTTTCCAGATTCTGCTACATCACATTCACCACAGATATCCACGCCTAGGATTCCCTCTGCACATATTTCTCTGACTCTCTTCAGACATTCCAGCATCGTATTCAGGCGCATATCCCCCTGGCTCCAGTTCGTGTCCGCATCATCCTTGCAGAGAACATCTTTATCCACAGAAATGTACAGCGGCAGCTTTCCCACATGCTTGCTTACAAACGCACACACCTGCGCCTCTTCCATTTCCAGAAGCTTCTCTCTGCTCAAGAATTCCACCTTTTCCTGAATCTCCGATTCCACTCTGGAAAAAGCTTCCTCATCCGGGCCGATCAGGATCACCCTTTTAAGCAATGGAAGTTCCATAACAGAATCGTAGATCCATCCTCCGCAGGAAAGCAGACCTCCGAATGCCGGCGGCTGCATATCCGTGTGATTGTCAAATACAAGAAGCGAGAAAGGCTCCGATATCTTTTCCAGCCAGATCCTTGTCATATAGTGATAGTTTCCGGAATCAATAAAATGGATTCCTCCGGAAGAATAAGGGGCAATACGGCTGCGAATGGCATTCATCGCATCCTCATCACAGTAGCAGTTGGTTCCGGGAATGTCCCTGGCCTCCACCCGGGATACTTCTTTTCCCCTCCAGAACTGCTGGTCCTCATATATTCCGGAAAAATCCATCATCAGTATCTTTATATTTTTATCTGTATTTTTCATGTGCACATCTTACCACGGAATGGCAGATGATGCAAGAGAAGGGTCAGTCCTTCCACTCTTCCAGTTCTTCATCGGAACCGTCCAGAAGATCCTTCAGGCTGCCGGTTTCCGCCTGGTCTTTGCCTACAGCCCAGAGCTTCATCTCCACATTCTCCGGTTCTTTTTCCCATCGGGAATTCTTCTGCTTTTGCTCTTCTTCCGGTTCTGTGGATTCTTCTGTCTCTTTTCTGTCCGCAGAATATCCGTCTGCATCCTGCGCCAGCATAGCCGCTGTAGTCTCTGCTGTAGTTTCTGTTGGATATTCTGTTTCCTTCCCACTCTGCTGCTCACTCGGCGCGTTTTCATCCTGGGTTCTTGTATCATTTGGCACATCCATATCTGCCGTTTCATTTACAGCATCTGAACTGTCTGCACCAGAATCTTCCTTCTCTGTCTCCGCCTTTTTTGCGATCTTTCGAAGCCCCAGCTTCATAATAATATAGAATACGATATCCGCAGCTCCGTCACACACCAGCACCCAGCCGGAAAAAATCAGCAGAGTCATGATCTTCGGAAATCTTCCAAACAGCATCACGATTCCAAGTGCAATGAAAACAAGACTTCCGATCAGAAGCACGCTCCATGCGCCGTTTCCTCCTTTTTTCAGAAGGAAGGCTCCTTTAAACTTCCACAGACTGTCAACCAGTACAAATGCGCTGAGCATCCATGGAAGCAGTTTGATCACGATGGACGGTGTCATAAAAAGAAACACCCCCAGCACAAAAACAACCACACCACTTAGAAGATCCATGATCGTAGCTTTCGCTTTTCCACGTATGTAAATATAGATATGATAAATGCCAACTCCGATGAGGATCAGCCCGAATACTACTTTGCAGATCACGTCCACCGTCTGCGTGGGGATCAGGATCAGGCAAAGTCCCAGCAGTATATAAAATACTGAGGAGATGATCTCACCCTTTAGAATGTTGTTAATTTTTTCACCCATGTTCCTTCATACCTCCTCTGTTATTCCAACAGTATAGCTCTTTTCCACTGGTCAGTCCACCCTGAACCGTCAAAAAAATTTCTTTTTTCCAGAAAAATATTCTTATAATTCAATACAGCCCGAAGGACTTTTCCGGCGTCATTTCGCCTTGTTCCTTCAGGCTGTATTTTACTTTTTATGTTTCTTCTTTTTTGTCATAAGACCACCGATCCGTCCGGTTTCTTTTGCAGAAAGGCTTTTCCACCCGTCTTTGATCACTTTATCCAGGACTCCCATCTCATCGGCAATCTCGTATTTCAGTTTTTCCGCCTGAGAAAGCTTTCCCTCAAGATATGCTTTTACTTCTTTCTCCCTGTTCATCTTCCACACTCCTCATCTTTTTTATGGAGTATGGACAATTTCCGGAGAAATTATGCATTCTGAAAAATATGTCCGTCCTTTATGGGTACTGTCATTTTTAATCCGGGATAATGATCGCCGCAATGATATACGCCAGGATTCCGGCTCCGCCCATCAGCGTGATGATCACCCATACCAGCCGGACAAGAGTCGGATCGATATTAAAGTATTCCGCAATTCCGCCGCAGACCCCACATAACATACGGTTTACTGATGATTTGTATAGTTTTTTGTTACTCATAATGCTTCCTCCTTTAATCTTCTTCAAATTCAACCTGAACATTTTTCATTCCGCAATCCAGTTTTATATTTTTCCTTCGCACCATTCCACCATAAAAGAAAGCAAGTCCCGGTGTCATAAAAAATACCAACGCTGTACAGATCAGCATAAAACCAGTATCACCAGTATTCATAACTATTTCCTCCATTTTTTCTGAAATTCTTTTTGAAATCTCCGGCAGGTGCGCATCCCCCGACAGGTTTCGCTTCACTCTTTTACAAAATTCCATGGTACTTTTTTTGTAAAACAGAAAAGACGCCAATCGAACGTATCTCGTTCAACTGACGTCTTTGTCTGAAGACATATTAACAGACCTGATTTATTTTTTCAAGTATTTTTTACAAACTCTTTACCATTCTTTAGCCAGGACATCATTTTACCTGTTTTTCTAAAGCAGATCGTATTTGTTTGACTTTTTTCTCATATTACGCTATGATTTTTTAGTTATGTATTCTATTACGAAATTTAACGATTTTGTCCATGTTATGCATACGCAATAAAAAATTGGAGGATATTTAAATGTTTATGACAACTAACTTTTTCATCATGCTTGCAATCGTTGTCTACCTGGCGATCATGCTTGTGATCGGCTTTGTTTACAGCAAGCGTAACAACAGTACAGAAGATTTCTATCTTGGCGGCCGTAAGATGGGACCTCTCGTAACAGCCATGAGTGCTGAAGCAAGTGATATGTCAAGCTGGCTCCTGATGGGACTTCCGGGCGTTGCATATCTGTCCGGTATCTGTGATGCCGCATGGACTGCCATCGGTCTTGCCGTTGGTACATGGTTGAACTGGTTCTTCGTGTCCAGAAAACTCAGACGTTATTCAAATAATATCGGTGCGATCACTGTGCCTGATTTCTTTGCAAAACGATTCCATGATAAGAATAATGTTATCAAAGCACTTTCCGCTCTTGTTATCATTATCTTCTTCATCCCTTACACAGCATCCGGTTTTGCTGCCTGTGGTAAGCTGTTCAACAGCTTATTCGGTATCAATTATCAGGTTGCCATGATGTTGTCCGCCCTGTTGATTGTTGGTTACACTATCACCGGTGGGTTCAATGCCGTATGTGTTACAGACCTTGTTCAGAGTATCGTTATGACCGGTGCACTTGCGATCGTTCTGATCTATGGAATCACAAGCGCAGGTGGTTGGACAGCCGTTATGGACAACGCAGCCGCCCTTCCGGGTTATCTGTCTCTGACATCTACCTTTGATGTTGTCTCCGGTTCTGAAGTCAAATATAACTTTTTGACAATTTTCTCAACCGCAGCATGGGGACTCGGTTACTTTGGTATGCCTCATATCCTTGTCCGTTTCATGGCAATCGAGGATGAGAAAAAACTGAAACTGTCCCGCCGCGTTGCAACTATCTGGGTCGTAATCTCCCTGTTCGTTGCCGTCTTTATCGGTGTGATCGGTTATACCATGAGCAAAGTCGGCGCACTGGAGATGCTGACCGGATCGAATTCCGAAACCATTATCGTAAAAATTTCCGCCCTGCTCTCCCAGCACGGTGTGATATTTGCCCTGCTTGCGGGTGTGATTCTCGCCGGCATTTTAGCTTCCACCATGTCCACTTCGGACTCGCAGCTGCTGGCTGCATCTTCTGCGGTTTCTTCCGACATTCTCGGTGCTTTCCGCAAAGATTCTTCCAACAAAAACGGAAGCATGGCAGCCGCAAGAATTACACTCCTTGTAATTTCTGTCGTTGCCGCATTCATTGCCAGAAATCCGGACAGTTCCGTATTTGCCATCGTTTCTTTCGCCTGGGCTGGATTCGGTGCCGCATTCGGACCGGTTGTTCTGTTTTCCCTGTTCTGGAAACGTACCAGCAAATGGGGCGCACTTGCCGGTATGGTCTGCGGGGGTTCCATGGTATTTATCTGGAAATACCTGATCCGCCCGCTCGGTGGTATCTGGAACATCTATGAACTGCTTCCTGCATTCCTGATTGCCTGCGCTGCGATCGTAATCGTCAGTCTGCTGACACCAAAACCTTCCAAAGAAATCGAAGAGGAATTTGACCGGGTCGCACAGATGAAATAAATCTTTTAACTTTGTATACCAAAAATGTCGGTAGATATCTGACAGATATCTACCGACATTTTTAATTCTTATTTTCAATTATGCTTTGATCCTAGCGGCGGATCTTTACAGACTTCACACTGCTGTATGGACTGTAATACTTTGTTCCATCTACAGTAACATAGCTGCGGATCTTGTAATAATAAGTTCCTTTGGTGAGTTTTGCCCTTGTATAAGACTGCATCTCACCATCTTTTGTAGCCGCAATCTTCTTGTATCCATAATCATATGCTCCCTTGGAGCGGTAGATTTCATAGCCGGTAACGGAAGTACCTGGCAGCCATGTGATACGGACTTTTGATCCGTGTGCACGCAATCTT
>OHVB01000321.1_pt1 | contig 19005 bp, 13 predicted proteins | sample 1579331 | NCBI WGS metagenome assembly OHVB01 (sample SAMEA3882503, study PRJEB24775) | human gut metagenome | biome: human-associated habitat; feature: intestine environment; material: feces | place: Netherlands | collected 2009/2010
CGGGGTCACCCGACCCCGCCGAATTGGCCCGAAGGCAGCTCTTAGACTGGAGATAAACTGTTCCCCACAGATAATTTTTATTGTCCATCATCTTCTTTCCCTTACCTCTTACCCTACCAATTCCTACTTTCTACTTCCTCATTCCTAATTGTTCTAACTTCTCCCCCTGCTTCCTGACTCCTAACTTTTCCCGGAGGTTCCCAATGGCCCACACTCTTTTATTTTCCGGCTATGGTGCGCCGGGGTGCGATGATCTGGCGGTGTGCCGCTTAACGGCGGACGGAACGCTGGAAACTTTATCTACCCTGCGGCATGGCCGTGCCCCCAGCTTTTGCTGCCGGGGGCAAAATGATTGGATTTATGCCGCATCGGAACGCGGGGATGGCGCGGATGTGACCGCCTATGTGCTGGACGGCACGACCCTGCGCGAGATCGCCCGCATTGAAATTCCTACCGGCCGCGGTTTGTGCCATCTGTATGCCTGCGGCGATGTGATTTACGGCAGCTGCTTTGAAAACGGCCTGTATTTTGCTGTGGATAGTGCTCTGACTCGCATTTTGTGGCAATTCCAGCCCGCAGGGGCCAACGCCCACTGGGTGCAGTCTGTGGGGCACGCGTTATTCCTGGCGGATTTGGGCAACAGCCGCCTGTACCGCCTTGCGTTGGAAAATAATCTGCCCACCGGCAGCGTAAAGACTCTGCCCCAGCCCACCGGCAGCGGCCCGCGCCAGGTGTTGGATGCCGGGGACGGCATGCTGGACTGTGTGTATGAGCTGGACGGCCGCATGCGGGTGCTGAACCATGACGGCTGCACCGTTTCCACTGTGCAGGCCAGCACTGTGCCCAAGCCGCGCAGCTGGCCGGGTGGTGCCTGCGCCACGGCGGATGGCACCCTGTTTGTCAGCAACCGCGGGCCCAACACCATCTCGGCGTGGCAGCGCAGCGGCCCGACCCGCCATTTCCTTTGCGAATGGCCCACCGGCGATTGGCCGCGGGCGCTGTGCGCGGTGCCGGGCACCCTGTATCTGTTGGCTGCCTGCCAACGAGAGGGCGCGGTGCATTGTTACTATTGTTCATCCTTGCCCCACCGCGCCCCTACCGAAACCGCCAGCCTTGCGCTGCCTGGTGCTTCCTGCGCGCTGGTGCTGGACTGATTTTTGTCATTGTATTTTCTCTTTTCCTCATTTTTTACTTGTTCAAGCTTTTCTTCTCTGCACAATAACCTCCTATTTGCACCTTTCCCTATGGCAAAGCCCATACCGGAAAAGCGGGATTTCCCTGTCTCTGCTTTTCGGTATGGGCTTTTTGTAGTTCTTTTATTTTCTGGGGTTACCGTGCGCGGCTCTGGCGGCGGTACTGGGTGGGGGTGCTGCCCATCGACTTTTTGAACATCTTGGTAAAATAGTTCACATCCAGGATGCCCACCTGCTCCGCCACCACCGAGATATTCTGCTCGGTAGTGCTCAACAGATTGGCCGCGCGCTGGATGCGCTGCGTGTTGATAAAATCTGTCAGGGTGGTTCCGGTATCCTGCTTGAACAGGCTGGAGAGGTACGATGGGCTGATATAGTACATAGCGGCCAGGCTTTTGGGCGAAAGCTGATCCGACAAGTTCAGGTTGATCGTATTGATGACCTTTTGCACCAGCGGTGAATATTGCTGCAAAGAATACCGCCGCACATATGCGCAGTACTCTTTTACCATTGTCTGCACCAGCGGCCAGCTTTCCTCGTCCACCATGTTTTCGATCATCAGGGCATAACGGGAGGAAATCTCGTCAATGTAATACGGGTGGATGTTGCTGCGCTCAATGGCTTTGCGCAGCAGAGTGTTCATTACGGTCAGCATGATCTTGGTCTGGTACAGTGAGCCGAAAAAACGCCCGCCATAGGTAAAGCGTGCCATTTGCTGGCAGGCTTTCAGCGCAGCTTCGGTGTTGCCGCAAGCCGCCGCGTCCCAGATGGCATTTTCGTTGGCATAGCGCTGTTCAAGCATCTGGATCGGGATCTCCCGCTGGAACTCCGGTTCAGTAAAATAGCGCAGGTCGGTGGTAAAATGGAACGGCAGAAACTCTTTCTGCTGGTCCAGGTGGAATTCCTCTTTGGGGAACATCATGGAAACAACTGCCACGATGGAAGCCTGGAAACCGCTGCCCGACAGAATCCGCACCCCGTTATAGTAGCTCTGTACAGCGTCATCGCCTTTCTCACCAATGTGACGGCGTGCCCAGCTGCGGGATTTTTCGCTGCGCTCGGCGGTGGCCCACGGGCCGATCATGAACACAGCGTTTTCTTCGTCTGGAATGCGGAACAGCGCAAACTGCAATTCAAAGGTGCCTTCGGCAAACAGCAGCGTGTTGGGCGGGGTGCTTTGCAGCAACAGGCTGCCGAATTCCTGCCAGTCAAAATAGGGGTCCAGCGCTTTGCGCAGGCCGTAATCAAACTGGTCCAGCCCATCAAAGGGCGGCGTTACCCGCATGCAGCGGATGTTGTTGGCGGAGGCCAGCCGGGTCAGAACGTCCAGTAAATCTGCTTGCATCAGGCACCTCGTTTTCTCAGCGGCGGGCGGCGCTGCCGCGTGCTCACCGGGTAAAGGGGTTATTTTTTGCCCCGCGTGTTATCGTTGTCGCTTTTCCCGGCCAGGTAACGCATGATGGGCGGCATGCCCACGGCAAGCGCTACCAACACCGCCAACACAAGCGGGCTGGGGGCCTGGTGGTTAGGGTTGAACAACAGCTGAACGATCTGGTCCATGGCGGGTCGCCTTTCTTGTGTGCCGTATCGGCGTTAAAAAGTGTGACTTTACTGCTTCTAGTTTAACATGTCTGCGCGGAAATGGAAAGCAATTTTGCCGGAAATAATAACCAAAAGCAATAGCTGCTTTTCGGCATATTGTGCAGGTGCTACCCTGAAATTTTGCCAACATGCGCTGTTTTCCTGAATCCACAGCAAGCCCCGCAGGCAAACAGCAGCCTGCGGGGCGGCGGAGGGAGGAGGCTTTTACAGGTAAATGATGCCGTTTTCGTCCGGTTTCATCGGCACGGCGATCATTGCGTCGATCATTGTCATGGCAATAGAAAATCCGCTCCAGCAGGTGACCAGGTAGAGCAAGCCCATCTTCCACTGTTTTGCATAAAAGCGCTGGGCACCAAATACCCCAAGAAGGCACCACCGCAGGTAGGCCTTGCGGTTCGCCGGCACTTTGGCCCGGTTAGCGTGGGCGGTCACAGCGCAGTCAATCAGCCGCCACAGGGGGCCGTGGCTAGCAGCTTCATCGGTGCGCAGTGCAGAGTTCTGGGTGGTTTCGGGAGCCATTTCCATTTGCTTTTCCAATGCAGGTACCTCACTGTAACAACGGGTGCGCCCGATGGACGGGCGGCCCCGCGGGGAATGTGGTTCGGTTTGGGGTTATGCTTCGGCCATAGCCTTTGCCTTGATCTTGACAATCTCGTCCTGGATCTCGGCCATCTTTTCTTTGCTCAGCGGATAGAACTTCATGGCAATCAGGTTGCAGATCAAACCGATGGTGATCAGGCCGTATGCCAGGAACACAACGCCAACACGCAGCTGCGGGGTAACGATATCGCCCACGCTGGGGTTGTGGTCGGTAAAGCCGCAGGCAGCAAACACCAGACCGGCGATCATGGGAGCGAAAGAGGAAATCATCTTGTCCACAAAGCTGAACAGGGTGCCCATCAGACCGGGAACATACTTGCCGGAGCGGTATACTTCATAGTCGGCACAGTCGGCGGTCATGGGAATTACGATATTGCCGGAAATACCCTGGCAGCCGGCATACAGGATGCTGAACACAACATAGGTGATCAGGAAGGGGCCCCAGTTCAATGCACCGGTTTCGGGGTTGCTGGTCATTGTTGTGGGGTCGCCAACAATCCACAGGGCGGACAGGATAACGTTGCAGATAATGCCGCCGATGGAGCCAATGACCATGGCTTTTTTCTGGCCAAAGCGAGTGGCAACGATGGAGATAACCAGGAAGGTGAGGATGACGCTGGGGATGGTGGTAACGGCGGTCACGCTGCCCTGCAGTTTGATGGAACCGGCAATGCAGGCAAACATAGCAACGGCAACAGCGCTGGTTTTGGCAGTGGAGCCGAGCTTATCCGTGGAGGCGGACAGCACCAGCATCTGGATGGCGCGGTTGTTTTTCAGGGTATCCCAGTAGTCTTTCAGGCCGACCTTGATGGGTTTGCCAGTGCCAAAGAATTCCGGGCGGTCTTTGGGTGCAATGGAGATGACGGCGATCACGGTAAAGATGGCGGACATAATGGCGGTCATCATCCAGAATTCATGGAAGAACTGGGTAGAGGTATAGTTGCCAACATCAGCATACTTGTTGGCAATGTTGGCAACGACAATAGCCAGCACCGTAAACAGGATGGTATTGAACACGCCATCGAAAGAAGCGAACATGGGGCGCTGTTTGGGATCGTTGGTCATGCAGCTCTGGGCGCTCTTGGTAACAACGCACTGGCAGGTGTAGCCCAGGTAATAAACGCAGCAGAACACAACAAAGAAAATAAAGCGGGCGGGGCCTTCCGGCAGTTTGTGGGTAAAGTGGAACATGATAAAGCTGGAAGCCGCCAGAATGATGTTGCCAATGACCATGAACGGGCGGTTTTTGCCGAACTTGCCGTTGGTTTTATCCACCATGTAGCCAATGAACGGGTCAGTTACGCCGTCCCAGATACGCATAGCCATGGTAAAGCTGGATGCCATGACCATGCCAACGCCAACAAAGCCCAGTAGATAAAAACTGACATAGTTCATGAACATCAGGTAAAGGTTGGTTGCGGTGTTGTTGAGCGCAAAGCCTGCAATGCGCCACAGGGGTACACGGTGGATGCCGTTTGTTTCGTAATCCTTGTCATAATACTTGTCGGGCAGGGTTCTTGTCTTAGCCATTTCTTTTCTCCTTACTTGGGGTGTATCTGAAAGGCTGAAAATGCGGCCTGTTCAGGTACACTTTATGGAATTTCTTCCTCCGCTTGTCTGGAACGTTCCGGCACCCAGCCCCACACTGTTCACCGCAGTTCCACAACTTTGTGTCTATATTATGAACGTTCAGGAAGAATGGCGTTAGTAAATTTTACAGGTAAAACAGGAAAATCGGAGCATAAATTATGCAGGGGGAAGCGATGAGCAGGGAGGGTTTGCGATTAGAAATGAGGAATGAGAAATTAGCAATTATAGCAATTATAAGGTAAGACGGACGCTTTACTTAAAAGAATAAATAATAATGAATAAAGAATAATGGTGGTGGAGAGCGGCGCGGTGCGCCGCTCAAAAATATTAAGTTTGTTGTGTGCTGAAAGTATGCGATGAAACATGAAGCTGATTTGTGAGGGGACGATGCTTGCCATCGTCCCGTGGGCCTATCTGCATTGCAGCTTTCAAAATTGTATCATGCCGTACTCTACGATGGTGGTGCGGTCCCCAGGCCGGGCCGAATGCCAGGCACCACAATTATTCGCAGATTTTGCAGGTTTTCCCAAAAAATCTACTAACGATACCGGCGGTTTTATGTGATAATAGAATCATCGAACAACTTCCGAACCGCAAAAACCTTTGTAAAACACGGAACCAACATGACGCAAGCCCAACGTATTTCAGGGAAATGCTTCACCCAGTCTGGTATCCAACCCCACCCAAACTGAACGAATGGCCCCACATTCCCGGAAAAATTGTTGGAGCAAAACATTCATTTTATTGAAACAAGGAGAAACAACGCTATGGAAAATAAATCTTTGCTGTACCCCTGCGCTTCCGCTGCACGCCGCGTTATCAGCCTGGATGGCATGTGGCGCTTTGAGTTCGACCCCGAAAGCAACGGTATGGATGCCGGCTGGGGCGTCGGACTGCCCAAGCCCATCTCGATGCCGGTCCCGGCTTCGTTCTGCGATTTCTTTACCGATAAGGAGTCCCGCGAATACTGCGGCGATTTCTGGTACGAAACCGATTTCTTTGTTCCGGGTGAATGGAGCGGCAAGGAGGTTGCCATCCGCTTCGGTTCTGTCACCCACCGCGCCCGCGTGTTTGTGAACGGCGTGGAAGTTGTCAACCATGAGGGCGGCTTTTTACCCTTTGATGCCAACGTGACCGAGATTGTGCGGTACAACCAGTACAACAAGCTGACTGTGTTGGCCAACAACGAACTGAACGAGTACATGCTGCCCGCAGGCCAGACCAACACCCTTTCTAACGGAAAAAAGGTTGCGGCACCGTACTTTGATTTCTACAATTACGCGGGTATCCACCGCCCGGTCAAGCTGCTGGCCTTGCCCAAAGAGCGTGTTCTGGATTTTGAGGTGACCCACCGCCTGGTGGACGGCGGTGCCGAGGTAGACTATACCGTAACCACGAATGGCAGCCATGATGTGACGGTGGAAGTGCTGGATGGCACCACCAAGGTGGCCGAAGCCAGCGGCAAAACCGGCACTTTGAAAATCACCAATGCTAAGCTGTGGAATGTGCACGCCGCTTACCTGTACAACTTCGTCATCCGCATTACCGATGGCCACGCCGTGATCGATGAATATTTTGACAAGATCGGCATCCGTACCTTTGAAGTTAAGGATGGCCACTTCCTGCTCAACGGCAAACCGGTGTATCTGCGCGGTTTTGGCAAGCACGAAGATTCCGACATCCGCGGCCGCGGCCTGGACCTGGCTACCGTCAAGCGCGATTACGAGCTGATGAAGTGGATCGGCGCAAACTGCTTCCGCACCAGCCACTACCCCTATGCCGAAGAGCTGTACCAGATGGCAGACGAAGAGGGCTTTTTGATCATTGACGAAGTGCCTGCCGTCGGCTTTATGCAGAGCACGATGAATTTCCTGGCTGCCAACCAGGGCAACGGCAAAAAGGTGGGCTACTTTGAAAAGGAAACCACCCCCAAGCTGCTGGAAAACCACAAGGCTGCCCTGACCGATATGATCACCCGCGACAAGAACCACGCATCGGTCATCGCATGGAGCATCCTAAACGAACCCCAGTGCACCAGCGAGGGTACCGAAGCATACTTTAAGCCGCTGTTTGAGCTGGCCCACGAGCTTGACCCTCAGAAACGCCCCCGCACCTATGCCATCGTGATGATGAGCCTGCCCAACAACAGCAAGGGCCAGCAGTTTGCGGATTTCATCAGCCTGAACCGCTATTACGGCTGGTATGTGATGGGCGGCATGTGCATTGTGGACGCCGAGACGGCGTTCCGCAAAGAGATGGACGGCTGGGCACAGGTTTTGAACGGCCGCCCGATGATCTTTACCGAATACGGCGCTGACACCATGCCCAGCGAGCACAAACTGCCCAGCGTGATGTGGAGCCAGGAGTACCAGAACGAGTACCTGGATATGAACCACAATGTGTTTGACAGTTACGACTTTGTGCAGGGCGAACTGGTGTGGAACTTTGCCGACTTCCAGACCACCGAGGGCATTATGCGTGCCAACGGCAACAAAAAGGGTATTTTCACCCGCCAGCGCCAGCCCAAGGATGCCGCTTTCCACTTCCGCGCACGCTGGACCAGCCTGCCGGTAGATTACAAGGGCAATAAATAACATTTCCTGCCTTTAACAGTTCAACACCTCCTCTCCTACGCGGGCACATCCTTTTGCGGTGTGCCCGCGATCTTGGATTCTATTGGAAATTAGGGCAAAACCGAAAGGAGCTCTCCATGCCAAAAGCATCTGACAACATCAAGATTTACCGCAACCCCAATGGGCCGGTAGTGTCCACCGTTAACCGCAGGGTGTTGGAACAGGACGGCCTGACCTTCAAGGATATTGACGGCACCGGAACGCTGTCCCCCGTCAACGACTGGCGCAACAGCCCGGCCGAGCGCGCAGCGGCTTACGTTAAAACGTTGAGCGTGAAGGAAAAGATCGCCCAGCTGTTCATTTCGGACTGGCGGATGGCCAAGTACCCCATCACCGGCCCCATGGCAGACCTATATAAAGATATTGAGAAAAAGACTGACGAGACAGGCATTCTGGATGAGGGCGAATTCCGCGGCAAGACAATTTTCGGCGAGCAGTACTTGCCCGGCACCTCTTCCCTGCTCAAAGACTGGTTCAACCGCCATGTTATCCTGCGTGCCAACGCCACCCCCGCCGATTTGGCTGATTGGATGAACCAGGCGGATGCAGTGTGCGAGGAGTGCGAGCACTTTATCCCTGTGGCAGCGGCGTCCAACTCCCGCAACGAGAATGGCGAGCTGGTGTTCGGAATGAACGATGCAGGCGGCGTGCTGGCAACCTGGCCCGGTACCTTGGGCATTGCCGCCGTTAAGGGCAGCAAAATTGATCTTGTGGACAAGTTTGCCGATACCATCCGCCGCGAATGGAACGCCTGCGGCCTGCGCAAAGGCTATATGTACATGGCGGACGCTGTGACCGACCCGCGCTGGCAGCGTACCTACGGTACTTTTGGCGAGGATCCGGCCCTGATCAGCGAGATTATGGCCCATATTATCCCCCGTATTCAGGGCAGCGACCATGGTGTGACCGAGGATGGCGTTGCGGTAACGACCAAACACTTCCCGGGCGGCGGCGCACGCGAAAATGGCTTTGACCCCCATTACGCTGCGGGCCAGTGGAACGTGTACGCCACCCCCGGCAGCCTGGAAACCTACCACCTGCCGCCGTTTGCCGCGGCCGTCAAGGCGGGAACTTCTTCCATTATGCCGTATTATTCTAAGCCCGCAGCAGCAAAAAGTGCGGTGCAGCATGATCTGGCAGGCAATACCGTGGAAATGAAACCTTATGGCTTCGCCTACAACAAGTATTTTATCGATACCATGCTGCGCGGTCAGATGGGTTTTGACGGCTACATCAACTCCGATACCGGCATTGCCCACAACATGGCCTGGGGCGTTGAGATGCTGGATGTGCCGGAGCGCATCGGCTTTGCCGTGGCCAATGCAGGCGTGGATATCATCAGCGGCCTGTTTGATAACGAAGCCGGCATGGAAGCCTACAACCGCGGCAAAAATGGTTATTATGAAACCCACCCCCTTCCGGAAGGCTTTGCCAAAGAGGAACTAACCCTGACGGATGAAGCACTGGACCGTGCCGTGGCCCGCACCCTGACGGAACTGTTTGCCCTGGGAATGTTTGAGAACCCCTACCGCGACCCGGACGAAGCCGCACGCATTGTGGCCACCCCCAGCGATTGGGAAGCCGCCGCGGATGCCCATCGCCGCAGCGTGGTGCTGTTGAAAAATGACGGTACCCTGCCCCTGACCGCCGACAAGCGCGCGAACAAAAAAATCTATGCCGAAGCATTTTTGAAAAACGCCAAGCACGCCGCGGATTCCACTGCCGCGCTGCGCAAAGAGCTGGCCAATACCTGTACCCTGGTGGATGACCCCGCCCAGGCGGATTTTGCCCTGCTGTTTGTCTCTCCCTCCTCCGGCGAATATTTTAACGCCACCCCCGGCTATCTGGAGCTGGATATCTGTGAGGACAAGACGGTCTGCAATGTAGATGCGAACGGCAAGCCGATGGTCGACACCCACACAGAAACAACGCTGCATGGGGGAAAACGGCTGGCTGAGATTGCCGCATCGGTACACGCAAACGGCGGCAAGGTCATCACCAATGTGAACATAACGCTGGCCTGGCAGCTGGGCAATGTAGAGCCGTTGTGCGATGTGCTGCTGGCCGGGTTTGACACCTACCGTTCTGCTACGCTGGATGTTATTTTTGGCTGTTTTGCCCCCACCGGCAAGCTGCCCCTCACCCTGCCCCGCGGGGATGCCGTGCTGGCCGTGAACGCCGACGGCGTTTGCATCAGCCCCAACGATGTGCCCGGTTACGACAAAGATCGCTATATGCCCGATTCCCTCAAAGACGAGAACGGCAAAGCCTATGCTTACCGCGATGCTGCGGGAAATTATTATGAGTATGGATTTGGGTTGGAAGGATAAGCCTGTTGGTGCGGCAAGGCAAAACGACGTAAAACGATTAGTAATTAGCAATGAGTAAATGAAGTCAAAACCACCGGCTGAGCCGGTGGCTTGAGTAAGCCCTAGAAGGGCATAATACTAGCAAAGCCCCTTAAGGGGCCACGAATGGGTCTGCCAACTGCATTCCTGTCTCGTGGCAGGCCCCTCAAGGGGCCTTTTATTTACGCCTTGGTTCCCTTGCTACCCGTAAACGGGTCCATGAATTCCTTAAGGCTTAACTGGTCTGCAATCTGGTCTTGTTCCAGCTGTCTCTTGATATACTCCTGGATTCTCTGCTTGTTTTTTCCAACAGTATCCACAAAATATCCTCTGGCCCAGAAATGCCGATTTCCATACTTGTACTTTAAATTCGCGTGTCTGTCGAAAATCATGAGGCTGCTCTTTCACTTGAGATATCCCATAACGTAAGAAATGCTGTACTTCGGCGAAAAACTTATCAGCATATGGATATGGTCCGGGCAGGCTTCTGCTTCAATTATTTCAATATCCTTTTGCTCGCATAGTTTGCGAAGTATCTGACCAATATCTTTTTTGATTTGGCCATATATCACCATTCTCCGATATTTCGGTGCAAACACTACATGGTATTGACATCTCCATGTCGTATGGCTTAAACTATCTACGTCTTTGTTATTTTTCATTTCAAAGATAAACCTCTCTGTTCCTAGAATGTGGTTGGCAAACCCACACTCTATTCTACAGAGAGGTTTCTCTTTGTCTAGGGCTAAAGCCGTTTTTATTCCACCAGCTTAGCTGGTGGTTTTTCTTCACTCAAGTTCTTAAATACAGAAAAAGGGCTTCCGCCAGCAGATGCGGAAGCCCTTTTTTAGAAGGAGAATAGTGAATATCAGTTTTTCATTTCGGCGCGGATCTTATCGTTGGCCTCCTCGACCTTCATGCGGGAGAGGATAAAGGTAATGATGGCGTCCAGCACAAAGGGAATCACGAGGTACATGAGTTTCAGCATATTGATGCAGGAATCCGGCTGTACAGCCAGCGCCTTATCGTAGTTGCTGAACGCCAGCAGCCAGCCGGTGATGGCGGTGCCGAGACCGCCGCCCAGCTTGACACCGAGCGAGGTGCAGGAGTACATCGTGCCGTCCACGCGCTTGTGCTTCGTCAGCCAAGTGTACTCGGAGCAGGAGGCGATAACGGCGTTCATGTCGCCCTGCCACGGGCCCTGACCCAGTGCAGCGATGGCCGTGAAGAGCAGCATCATCTTGACATCGCCGGAACCCGTATAACCAGCCACAGCAACCAGCGCGCGGGCCACGGTAGCAAGGGCATAGCTGCCGACGTTCAGCTTGTACATACCGTGCATCTTGGCAACGAGGGTCGGGGTAAAGACCAGTGCGATGATCAAAGGAATGTTGATGGCCCAGGAGAACACGCCGAACAGGTTCTTGTCGCCAAGGATATGGGCGGTGTAGTAGGTACCCATGCTGATCATGGCACCATAGATCTGCTGCAAAATGTAGGTGACGCAGATCATCAGGTAATATTTGTTGGAGACCAGCAGCTTGGCAGCTTCGACAAGGCCGTACTTCTCGTCTTTCTCGATTTCGGCTTTATCCGTGGTATCGACAAACTCTTCCTCCGGCAACTCCTTGACGGAGAAAACAGAGAGCGTGTTGACGATCAGACCGATAATGGCATAGACGATAGCCACGGTGCGCCATGCTTCGGCAGTGTCGCCCAGTGCAGAGACAGCCAGCAGTGTGAAAGACTGAATGGCAAGGCTGGTGGCGAATGCGAACATGAAGCGGTAGGAACCCATCTCAACTCGCTCGGCGCTGTTCTTGGTGACAAGGGAAGTCAAGGCAGAGTAGGCGATGTTGTTGGCCGTGTAGAACACAGCGTTCAGCAGGGAATAACAGATAAAGAACCATGCGTACTTGGCAAACTCGCTCATGCCCATGGGGATGGCGAAGATGCCGACCAGTGTGATGGCGCAGCCGATGTAGCCGTAGAGCATCCACGGGCGAGCCTTGCCCAGCTTGGAGTGCGTCTTGTCAATCATCGAGCCAAAGAAGATGTCGGTAAGGCCGTCAAACAGCTTGGACACAGCAATCAGCGTGCCGACGATGCCGGGATTCAGGCCGACGGTGTCGGTCAGGTAAATCATAACGAACGAGGAGAGGAACGCATAGACCACGTTGCCCGCAACATCGCCGGAGCCGTATCCGACCTTGTTATACCATTTTAAATAGCGTCTTTCCGTGTTTTCAGACATGAGATTTTCTCCATTCTTTTGTGTAGAGGTTATGCTTTTTCGGGAATCAGACGGATACTGAAATCGAAGGAAGCGTCGTCAAGGCGGTACTGCTCCGCCAGACGCGGCCCGCAGCTGGCAGAGCCGATGCCGTTCTGTGCATAGTCAAGGCAGAGAACGGTGCTGTCACAGGGATGCAGCTCATAGTTGTGCGCCTTTTCAGTCAACTCTTCCTGCGTGTAGTGCGAGGCGTTGAAGCAGAACGGCTTTGCACCGACAGCGGTAAGCTTGATGCCAGCGCCATCCAGCTGGACATAATCGCAATCATAGTGACTGCCGTTCTCCTGCGGGCGAATGTAGTCCTCGTGCTGCTGCCAGATGGTGGAACTGAAGTAGCCGTGGCTGGCAGCATGGTGCTTGTCGCAGTAGCTTTCCATCGGACCCATGCCGAAGTAACTGACGCGGGCCATTTCTTTTGGCAGGAACAGGCGCAGGCCAAAGCGCGGCAGTTCGGGGAATACCGTGTTGCGCTCAGCGTGCAGTGCCAGCGTTACTGCACCGCTGTTGGAAACCGTCCAGCAGACATCCAAATCAAGGAATTTCTGCAAGCTGATCGGTGCAATGCCGACTTTGGCGCGCAGAGTCACACCGCTGTCCGTCACCTGATATTCGGTGCGGTAGGCGTTGGTCATACAGTGGTCATAGCGGGCAGCCAGCCAATCCAGCTTCAGCTTGCGGTCATTGTCCGTAGGAGCACGCCAGATGTTGAACTCCATTTCCTTGTCCAACAGGACTGCATCCTCGTACTGCATCGCGGCGAACAGACCCGTCAGCTTATTAAAGTTGTAGGTGAAGTTCTTGCCGCGCAGCGTCAAATGGCGGTCCGTCTCCTGAACAGTGATTGTGCTGTTGGAAGGGGCATCACTCCACATAGCCAAGGTTTTCTGGTTGCGGCTGTCTTCGTTTTCCAGCAGGATTTCATCAAAACCCAGGAGATGACCTTCCGAACGCAAGGACAGGTCTTTATCGCAATGGTAGAAGATTTTCAGGAAACACTTGCCTTTATCGGGAATATGGACGGACAACGGCAAGGCGTTTTCGCTGTGCGGCGGCAGGGTGAAACCGTCAGGGTAAGGGATGAAGCCGTTGTCGATGACCTCGCCGTCGCAACTTACCTGATAGGTTAATGCGGCATACTCGGTCAAATCAACAAAGTCCATGTAGTTGTGCAGCGTGAGCATGCCGGATTCCCGGTCGTACTTCACAACACGCGCCGGGCGATAGACGTTCTTGAACTCCAACAGCCCGGTGTGCGGGCGGCGGTCGGGGTAGACCAGACCGTCCATGCAGAAATTGCCGTCATGCGGCCACTCATTGTGGTCGCCGCCGTAATAATAGATGTCGCGGCCGTCGGGCATCTTCCCTTTATAAATACCGTGGTCGCACCATTCCCACAGGAAACCGCCGACCAAGCAGTCATGGCTCTGAATGAACTGGAAGTAATCCTCCAAATCACCGGGGCCGTTGCCCATGCAGTGGCTGTACTCGCACATGATATAGGGTTTGTCCGGCTCGTTGTCCAGATATTCCTGAATGCTTTCGAGAGAAGGGTACATATTGCTGAACATATCAATGTTCGAGAAATCGTATTTACGGTTCTTGCTGCGGTACTGGGCGCTCTCGTAGTGGGTCAGGCGGCGGGGGTCAAAACTCTTTGTCCATGCCAGCGCTTCTTCAAACGTGCAGCCGTAGGCGCTCTCGTTGCCCATCGACCAGATGATGACGCAGGGACGGTTCTTGTCACGCTCCACGCAGAGGCGGGTGCGGTCTACGGTGGCCTCGGTGAACTCCGGGTTGTCTGCGATGGGCTTGTTCCAGTTTTCAACGTGGTTGGGCCAGCTTTCGTTGCCCTCGCAATAGTATTCGGACGCACCGTGGCTCTCGTTGTCGGCTTCATCAATGACAAAGAAGCCGTACTGGTCGCAGAGCTGATAGAAGTAAGGCACATCCGGGTAATGGCTGGTGCGGATGGCATTAAAGTTGTGCTTTTTAATCATGAGCAGGTCTTTTTTCGTCTGCTCAAAGCCAACAGCATATCCCGTGACGGGGTCGGATTCGTGGCGGTTTACACCGTGGAACTTGATGGACTGGCCGTTGACATAAATCTGATTGTTGGCAATGTGAACCTCGCGGATGCCCACACGATCCGTAATAGTCTCGTTGGGCGTGTCCAACACAAGGGTATATAAGTAGGGCTGCTCTGCGTTCCAGAGTGTCGGGTCAACAATGGTGATTTCTGCATGATAGGGGAATGCCGCATCATCCGGTGCTTCCACGGGCGTTACGCTGCCGACCATCGTGCCGGCTGCATCGTAGAGGGTGATGCGGGTGGCAACGGCGGAATCGTAGTAACGCAGGCGGACAGCAACCTCTGCGGTGCTGCCGTGGATGTCGGTGGTGATGAAATAGTCCTCGATGCACTGTTCCGGCCGGTGCAGCAGGTAGACATCACGGAAAATGCCGTTCATGCGGAACATATCCTGATCTTCCATGTAACTGCCATCGCACCATTTCAGCACGAGGACCGCCAAATGGTTGGTGCCGTCCTGCAAAAACTTCGTTACATCGAACTCGCTTGTGGAATGGGCGACCTGACTGTACCCGACAAACTGACCGTTGAGCCAGACGTAGAAGCAGGAGGCAACGCCCTCAAAATTCAGAAATGCGCGCGGGGCAGCGGCATCCTTTTGGTAGGTGAAGTCGTAGAGGTAAGCGCCGCAGGGATTCTCTTTGGGAACATACGGCGGATCAGCGGGAAATGGATAACGGATGTTGGTGTACTGGTGGTGGTCGTAACCGTGGTTCTGCCACACGCTGGGGACCGGGATGCTGTCAAAAGCGGAGGCATCATAGCCGACCTCATAGAAAGCATCCTGCAAGTCATAAATACTGGCGTAGTACCGAAATTTCCAGCTTCCGTTCAAAAGCTGGAAGCGATCCGAGGTCTCGCGGTGCTCGACTAAGGCATCGCTGCGCCGGGATGCCGGAATGTAATATGCACGATTCGGCATGGTACCCACATGCAGTGTGTGCGGGTCCTCGTAATAGTGCGGAATAATCATCCATTCTCCTCCTGTGATTTATACAGTTCTGCTTGCGTTCCGTCTGAAATTATTATACAATTTCTATATACAATAAAACATAAACGGTATTGCACTAAACATGCACAAAATCAATGGCTTTTTGTAAAGTGAAGGTAAAATGGACGAAGCACCTCGCAATATTCACAAAAACAGGAGGGAATTTTTGTGTACATTAACGCTGGATATCTGAACAATTCCCGTACAGATTTCAAAGACAACTCCACGCCGTTGGTGGTGGGCAGCTGTGGCACCTACCGGCTGAAAACGCGCCCCAAACTACCGACCTGCTGGCAGAAAGGGCGCAGGGATTACCAGATTTTATATGTGGCAAACGGCAAGACGCATTTCTGGTTTGACGGCAAGGAAGAAATCGTCAGCGCGGGCCATATGGTGCTTTACAAGCCGGAAGAAATCCAAAAATATGTATATTATCTGGAAGATAACCCGGAAGTTTTCTGGATTCACTTCACAGGCAGCGATGTAAAGAACATACTGGCGTATCACGGCATCTCGCTCGATGAGCATGTGTTCTACTGCGGTGTGCTGCCGGATTACAAGGCGTTGTTCCGCAAAATCATTCAGGAGTTGCAGCTGTGCCGCTATGGGTACGAGGACTATATCGCATCGCTGTTCAACGATATTCTGCTGTTGGTGGACCGCCAACAGCATGAACAGAAAAAAGCCACCGGCGACGTCCAAGAGCAAATTGAACGCGCGGCGGCTTACTTCAACGAGAACTATAACACAAAGATCAGCATAGACGATTATGCGGAATCCCTGCACATCAGCACCAACTGGTTTATACACAATTTCAAACAGTACGCAGGTATGTCCCCGGCCCAGTACATCCTCTCCTTGCGCATGGTCAACGCCCAAAGCCTGCTGGAGCGGACGACCTACAACATCAAGGAAATTTCCGAAATCGTAGGGTATGAGAACCCGCTGTATTTCAGCAGGGTGTGTAAGAAGGAGATAGGGAAGTCACCGGCGCAGTATAGGAAAGAAATGATCCCTACTGAGGCAGTATAAGGCGCGACAGATTATCTGCTAATGAACGAGAGTATTATGATGGATAAAATTTCGGATGTGACACGGCAAGACATCATTGACGTTATCCGCAATGGATTTGTAATGTCTTTTGACGAGCCACAATATGATAGTATAAGTGGTAACTATATTGTCAGTTACAGAGCTAAAATATCCTATCATGGCCGACTGGACGAGCTTGGATTTTTGGAAAGACTGTATGACTTATAGCAATTTTCAAAATTAAAGCGCATATCCGCAGAAGAGGAACCAGCCGGAACAATCAGAGACAGTAACAGCGTGGAAAGCATTCTGAATCGCATTTGGAAGGGCATCCAGCGTCCTCGCCTTGAATTTACGAAGGAAAGACTTCACCGTCGACCAGAGCTTTTCAATAGGATTCAGATCAGGACTATATGGTGGAAGATAGATATATCGAACACCGGAGCTGTCCAGCAGATTTCTCACTGCCTTTGCATGGTGAACTGCAGCAGCACCGGGAACGGCTTGCCTTAAGTCTTTTGCCATGGTACTTTCCTCCCCAGGAGGTGCCGGGAACCTGAATTCTCAATTTCCAAGCCACACCCCCAAAGCAGGGATTATTTTAGTACAGCCGCCGCCCGCTGTAAAGGGTCAAAAATTGGTCTTTTTTCGGTGCTTAAAGTGGTCAGTGTCAGATCTCAATGCTTCGCCCGCCGGTGCGGTTGTACAGCCGGTGGCTGATGGAAACCACGGTGCGGTTCTGACCGGCGCGCTGCAAAGCATCCAGAACAGTCTGTTCTGTTCCGGCGTCCAGGTTTGCGGTAATTTCATCCAGCAGCAAGATTTGCGGCCCGGCTGCAATGGCGCGCGCGATGGAAAGCAGCTGCCACTGCCCCTGCGAGAAGCTGCCCGGCGTACACGGGGTATCGTACCCTTCGGGCAGCGCCGCAATGGCGTCATGCAGGCCCACGGTGCGGGCGGCACCCTCCGCCTGCTGCGGGGTGATGGCGGCATCAAACAGGGTGATCTGGTCCCGCACGGTGCCTGGCACACGGCGGAAGCTCTGCTCCACATAGCCAACCAGCGGGCGGCGGGCAGTATCCGGCAGTGTGGCGGCTTCCACACCGTTCAGCATCACTTTGCCCTGCTGCGGGCGGTACAAGCCCAGCAGCAGCTTAAAGATGGTGCTCTTTCCCGCGCCGGTGCGGCCGGTCAGGGTGACCTGCTCGCCTTTCTGCACAGCAAAGCTCAGGCCGTGCAGCACTTCCTCATCGCTCTCATAACCAAAATGCACGTTCTGCAGCTCCACGCTGGGGGCACCCGGCACGGCCTGCGGGGCGGTTTCAGCGGTGGGAATGCGCTCTGCCTGCGCCAAAAAGCCGTTGATGCGCCGCACACCGGCCACAGCGGATTGAATCGTCTCAATCTCCATGCCGATGCTTTCCAGCGGGGTGAACACCTGGGAAATATAGGCAATAACCGCCACAGCCGTGCCGACCGACATGCCAAAGAACGCCCGCACTTCCGGGCTGCCCGCTGCGGAAAGCAGCATGACCAGCGCCACCACCGCCGCGTTCATAATCAAAATCACAGGCGAATAGCAGGCATCGTAAAAATTAGTTTTCTCCACCGCGGCAAAGCTGTCGTCCAGCGCTTCGTCATAGGCTTTTTCCATGTAATTTTCCCACCGCAGGGTGTGGATGGTGCGGATGCAGCGCAGCGTTTCCGGCACATGGGCGGAAGCCCGCGCCACAGCGGCACGGTTTTGCAGCTGCGCTTTCAGCATCCGCTTTTGCACCACGCGGGTAAAGAGATACAGCAGCGGCAAAACCACCAGCAGGATCAACGCCAACCCGCGGTTCTCTGCAAAAATCACGGCCAGAATGCCGCACAGGCGGCAGGCATCCGCAAACATGCTGATGATGCCGGAGGTGAACAGCTCTTCCACCGTGTCAACATCACCCACAAAGCGGGAAACCGCCGCGCCGGATTCCTGGTTTACAAAGGCTTCCGCCGGGAGCTTGTTCAGCTTGGCGCACATGGCGCTGCGCAGGGCGTGGGTCATTCTCTGTCCAAACACCGTCAGCAAGCTTTCCCGCAAAGATTCCAACCCGCCGGAAAGTGCCAGCAGCCCAAAGTACCCCAACGCCAGCGCAAAGGGCACCGCCTGCCGGGCCGTCAGGCGGTCCACCACACGGCCCAGTACCAGCGGCGGCAGCAGGCTTGCCGCCACCGCACCGGCCACGGCCAGCACCAGCGCAGTGCAAAGCAGCGGCTGGCGGCGCACGGTACCCAGCACAACGCTGCGCACGGTCTCATTTTTCCGGTTCATCCTGCTCGCCTCCTTCCTGGGCATTTACCAGCGCGGCATACTGCGGGTTCTGCACTATCAGTTCCTCGTGGGCTGCACAGACTGCTTTGCCGTCCTGTATCCACAACACGCCGTCCATCTGGGGGAACAGGTACAGCCGGTGGCTGATCAGCAGCACGGTGCTGCTTGCGGTCATTTTACGCAGGTTGTCAAAAACCTGTTCTTCTGTTTTGCGGTCCAGGGCCGAGAACGGGTCGTCCAGCACCAGCAGCGGGTTCATAGCGCCGCTGCGGCTGATGGCCTCCACGATGCGGCCCGGCATGGCGCCGATATACGTTTTCCGG
>OHVB01000327.1_pt1 | contig 18622 bp, 15 predicted proteins | sample 1579331 | NCBI WGS metagenome assembly OHVB01 (sample SAMEA3882503, study PRJEB24775) | human gut metagenome | biome: human-associated habitat; feature: intestine environment; material: feces | place: Netherlands | collected 2009/2010
TGTAGCTTCCAACGGCAAGATCACCGCAAAAGCAAAAGGAACTGCAGTGATCACCGTGAAATCCGGAACCAAAACTGTGAAATGTAAAGTAACCGTAAATTAATCACGACAAACGCATGAGTAAATAAATTGTGAACACACCCCTTTTCTAGTAAAATAAAAGAAAAAGGGGTGTTATTTATGCAGGAATTATTAGAGTGGATGGAATACATTGAAGATACTCGTCAGCAGACAAAGGTTCGTCATACGTTGAAGGATATTCTTGTCATTGTGTTGTTTGCAACTCTTGCGAATGCGGATGACTGGGTTGAGATGGCATTGTTTGCAGAAAGCTATCAGGATTATCTTCGAAAGTATATTGAACTAAAAAACGGAATCCCCTCTCATGATACGATCCGGCGTGTCATGGGGATGATATCGCCCGAAATTCTGCAGCAGCTCTATGGAAAATGGCAGGAGCGGCTGGATAAAAATGATGGAGAACTGTTGAAGAAGATCATCTGCATAGATGGAAAAACGATGTGTTCGAATAAACGTGGAGAAGAAAAAGCAAGTCACATTGTTTCTGCATGGAGTAAGGAAGATGGATTTTGTCTGGGACAGAAAGCAGTCAAAGAAAAAAGCAATGAAATAACAGCGATTCCAGAGCTGTTGGAAAAAATCCAGATAAAGGGTCAGATCATTACGATTGATGCAATGGGAACGCAGACAGCGATCGCAGGAAAAATCAGGCAGAAACGAGCGGATTATGTTCTGGCATTGAAGAAAAATCAATACACAATGTACGAAGATGTAAAAGAATACTTTTCGAATGAGGAGTTTCAAAAAGAAATGCGCGAAAAGGGGGCATATAAGAAGACCCGTGAGAAAGCCCATGGGCAAATTGAGATCCGAGAGTATTATCAGACGGAAGATATCCGGTGGCTGAGCCAAAAGAAGAATTGGAAAGGCCTGAGAAGCATTGTAATGGAGAAGAAACGAATAGAAAAAGCAGGAAAGATAACGTATGAATATCGATATTTTATAAGCAGTTTAAAAACGGATATCAACGAAGTCAGCCGAGCGGTGCGAGGTCATTGGAGTATAGAAAGTATGCATTGGCATTTGGATGTAACATTTCGGGAGGATGCAAATACGACAATCGATAAAATGGCGGCACAAAATTTGAACATTATAAGAAAATGGAGCCTGAGTATTTTGAAACCAGCAGAACTATCAAGACATAAGTTGTCAATGAGAAAGAAAAGGTTCGTAGTAAGTTTGCGTCCAATTAAGTATTTAGAAGAGCTTTTAGAAGCTTAAAAAGTAGAAAAAAATAGAATTTGCAGTTGCTAACCATTCATGCGTTTGTCGTGAACCTTCCTACATATACATTGACAAATTTCCCTGTTATGATATACTTTGATGATAAAACTATTTTATACTAAAATTATTTAACGAAAGCAAATGAATGTGAGGATCTGATCATTATGAAGAATTTTAAAATCGGTGATAAACTTACGAGATTTCCCCTGATCCAGGGTGGAATGGGCGTTGGTATCAGCCTTGGCCGTCTGGCAGGCACCGTTGCAAAGGAAGGCGGGATTGGAATCATTTCCACCGCTCAGATCGGCTACCGGGAAAAGGATTTCGACCGGAATACCGAAGAAGCCAACCAGCGGGCTATCCTGTCCGAGATGAAAAAAGCACGCAGGATTTCTCCTGACGGTATCATCGGCTACAACATCATGGTTGCACTGAAGGAGTACGCATCTCATGTAAAAGCCGCTGTCCATGCCGGCGCTGACCTGATCATCTCCGGTGCAGGACTTCCTACAGAGCTCCCTGCTCTTGTCAGCGGAAGCAAAACAAAGATTGCCCCCATCGTCTCAACGGACAAATCTGCAAAGGTTATCCTGAAATACTGGGAAAGAAAGTACAAGCGCACTGCAGACCTTGTGGTGATCGAAGGTCCCCAGGCAGGCGGTCATCTGGGCTTCCACAAGGAAGAGCTGGATTCCTATACACCGGAAGCCTACGACAATGAGATCCGAAAGATCGTCCAGACTGTAAAAAGCTATGCCGCAAAATTCGGCACGGAAATCCCTGTAGTAGCTGCCGGCGGCATCGCCACGCACGAGGATGTAAAGCATGTCCTTGATCTTGGTGTGGACGGCGTTCAGGTCGCCACCCGTTTTATACCAACGGAAGAATGTGACGCAGACATCCGGCTGAAAGAATCCCTGATCCACGCCGCAAAGGACGACATTGCCATTGTAAAAAGTCCGGTAGGTATGCCGGGACGTGCCATTATGAATCCCTTCATGCAGCACGTCATGGCCGGTGAAAAAATCCCGCACAGTCCCTGCCACCGCTGCCTTGCCAAATGTTCCCCCGGCGAGATCCCTTACTGCATTACAGACAAGCTGATCGCCGCCGTAAAGGGCGACGTGGAAAACGGCCTGCTGTTCTGCGGAGCAAAGGCCTATATGGCAGATAAGATCGAAACCGTGCACGATGTGATCGCTGATCTGTTTGACACAGAATCGGAGTGCATCCGGCTGTCATAAAGATAAACCTGCGCCGCTAGGCGCACCTGAACAAAAAGCCCCTGCTTTCATTGCTTTTCGCAGTGAAAACAGGGACTTTTAGTTTTTCTACCGGTTATCGATCTTTTCCGGGTACATGTCATGCTCTGCAAGGCGTTTCCAGGCAATTTCCTCCCATCTGGTTCCGGCTTTTCCGTAATTGCAGTATGGATCAATTGAAATGCCGCCTCTCGGCGTAAATTTTCCCCAGACCTCAATGTATTTCGGGTCCATAAGACGGATCAGATCCTTCATAATGATGTTCACGCAATCCTCATGAAAATCTCCGTGATTGCGGAAGCTGAAAAGATACAGCTTCAGAGATTTGCTCTCCACCATTTTTTCACCGGGTACGTAGGATATCGTGATCGTCGCGAAATCCGGCTGTCCGGTAATGGGACAAAGGCTTGTAAATTCCGGGCAGTTAAATTTTACAAAGTAATCGTTGTCCGGGTGCTTGTTCAAAAATGTTTCCAGTACCTCCGGAGCATAATTGTCCGGATATTTTACTTTCTGATTTCCGAGAAGGGTGATCCCTTCTTTTTCCAGGTTTTCTCTGCTCATATTTTTTCCTTTCTATGGTCAAACGGATATTTATGATCCAATCTATCTGTCAAGTGCCGGGTCCTTCACTCCATTGAGCCGGAATGCCTCTGCTCTGTCAATACAGGTTCCACACACACCGCAGGGCTTTTCGCCGCCTTCGTAACAGCTCCAGGTCAGTTCATAAGGAACATTCAGCTCCAGGCCGGTTTTTACGACCTCTGCCTTTGTGCAGCTGACAAAAGGCGCCTCAACCTTCAGCTGGCCGCCGCTTCCCTGATAGATCGCCTCGTTGATCGCATTGTGAAACGCACTGCTGCAGTCCGGATATGCATTTCCAGCTGCATCATCCGCATGTGCTCCGTAATAGATCACACTGCAGTTTTTTGACAGCGCAATACTTGCTGCCGAGGAAAGAAACAATCCGTTCCGGAACGGCACATAGGTTGAAACCGGTGAACCATCGGTTTCCTTCAGCTGCTCTGCATAGCTTTCGTGCGGGATCTTTCTGTCTGAATGCTTTAGAAGCGAACAGTCACTGTACCGGAAGATCGGCTCCAGATCCAGATAAAGATGCTCCACTCCGTAATATTCTGCTGTTTTTCTGGCAGCCTCGATTTCTTTTGTGTGCTTCTGTCCGTAAGCTACTGTTAATGCAATTACATTCTCTTTTCCATATTTGTTTACGGCAAGCCCCAGGCAGGTGGTGGAATCCACACCGCCGCTTGCAAGTACAAGTGCTTTCATAGCGTTCTCCTTTTCTGCGGTATTTCTTGTTATATTGTGATATGTTTTCCTGTCATACTCCCCGTTTCTGCGGGTCCCAGATCACCTTATGAAGCTGGATCTGAAGCTTTACATCGTTGAGCTTTTTTTCCATAAGGAAATCCACGATCTCCACCGGCTGGATCCTGCCGAAAACAGGGCTGAAATAAACTGCCGTTTTTCCGACCAGCCTGTACTTTTCCAGGATTTCCAGGGCTTTTTCCATATCTCTGCGGCTGCTGACCACGAATTTCAGCGTATCCTCACTGCCCAGAAGCTCCAGATTGGAAAGGAGCATCTCTTTTTCCATGCCGCTGTCCGGTGCTTTATAATCCATGGTAAAGGACGGACGTTTTTTTAATATATGATAAGGCTTCAGATCTACGCTTCCATTGGTCTCAATCTCCACCCGCTGGGATGGATCCTCCAGGATTGCCTCGATCAGCTCCTCCATGCCTTTCCGTAAAAGTGGTTCCCCGCCTGTAAGTGTCACATTTTTTACGCCTGTTTCACGGATCCAGGAAAGGATCTCTTCTTCTGTCAGCCTTTCGCTCTCACATCCCGGCTCATTTGCCCAGCTGGTATCACAATAGCTGCACTGAAGATTGCAGCCCTTAAACCGGATAAAAGTGGCAAGCTCTCCTGCCCGTCTGCCCTCTCCGTTGATGCTGACAAATTTCTCTACAACCTGATAGGTACTCATAGCCATACCGCCTCCGTTTCTTCTTCCGTTTCCCGGTAAGCTGCACAGTTATTTGGTGTTTCGTAAACAACAGCTCTTTTTACAGGATAGCCCTTTTCTTCCATTTTCCTGAAAAAATACTCTGAAAAATTCTCTGCTGTAGGGCGAAAGGGAACCTTCACCAGATGAAAGCCTTCCTCATCCAGTGCTTCCAGCGTTTTCGGACGTAATGTATTTTCTTCATAGATCAGCGTGTGATCCATGGAATCTGCCAGCTCCCGAAGATCCTTTTTCAGATCTCCGAAGTCTACCAGCATCCCTCGCCCCTGACCGTTTTTCTCCAGCTTCCGGCTTTCGATCTCAATCTCCACATGCCAGCGATGACCATGGATGTTGGAACATTTGCCGGTGTAACCGGACAGAAAGTGTGCCGAATCGAAATCTGCTTCTGTTTTTAACTGATACATAAATTTTTCCTCCTTCTGGATCTGTCACACCACCCGAATATTTCCATAAATAAAAAAAGCCGGGATTCCCGGCCTTGATCCAGTTAAAGTAAAAAAAGGGCAGACCCGCCACGAGTCTGCCCTGATTCTCACATCTTCTTCAGCCCTGGTTTTATTTATAGACAGGATGGTACAAACGAACTGTCTTATATTAATTTGTATGGTATTTCCGGAGATACTGCATCAAACGATAAATCGGACCAGATCATCCGCGTTCGCTGCTCACTCATGAGCGCAGTCGCTCCGCAACGATCTATGGGAACTTTCAGCTCCGGAATTACGGTAAATTTTCTGCAGAATTATCTTCTTCCGCAGCACTTCTTATATTTCTTACCGCTTCCGCACGGACACGGATCGTTGGGATAGATTTTTCTTGCAGATGCCGGCTGCATCGGCATTGCTGTCGGCACAAAGCTGTTCGGCATTGCAGTGTGCGGCTTGCCTGTGGCAAACGGCCATACTGCTCCTGAGATCTCATTCGGTGTGTAACCGCGGAATTCCAGCATTCTTGTGTTATTGTTTGCCTCCATGATCAGCTTTGTAAATTTCTCAAGCTGCTCATCGTTAAACTGGATCCCCTTCTGGTTCAGGTTTTCCATGATCGCTGACATTCTGCCATCCATGGAGCATTCTTTGTAAATAAAGAACAGTACCTGATCCTTCACTGCATCGGAAACCTTTATCTCATCCAGCAGGAATCTGCCCAGTCTCTGGTAAGAAGCAGATTTTGTTGGATACCCGTTTTCGGAATAATCCAGGATCTCATCTACAGACGGAATATAGAATTTCCGTCCACCCTGACGTCTCTCGATATCCTTGTAAATGTTATTGACCAGTGCGGATTTCAGGATCAGCTGATCCTCCGCAAGCTCACAGATACAGGCCTTCTCCGGAATGGTATGATACAGCTCGATGAATCTGTCATATCCGATGTCAAAGCCTTTTCTCTGCTTAAACATCTCATATACGGTCTTTGCCGGTGCAGATACATACAGATAGCTTACCATAATAAGGCAATCCTTCAGCCAGTTTACCTGGCTGCGAAGTGTCTGGAACTCCGGTGTATTGATCTGATCGTAAACAGCTACAACCTCTGCCGGAACTTCTGCGTAATCATCACTGTAGGAAACAAGGTAGCCCATATCGTTCAGCCATTCTAATGTATTCCACTCATCCTCTGCAACATGGAAGCATTTTCTCTGAATAGCCGCCTCAAAAGCCAGTACCTCCTGATCGTCTGCTACGAGGAAGCTTGCTTTCATAACCTCCGGTTTAAGAACCTCTGCGGCAACCTTTGCGGCGATCTCTTCCTGATCCATTCCCTTGCAGTGAAGTCCAAGCTCACCTGCAATGCTGAGAAGGTCTTCTTTACGATAGGACATGAGGAAATCTTTTACTGTAGGATTTCTTCTGCTGCCTGTGGCTGCCTCATCTGCTTTTGCAGCTCTGGCTGCTGCCTCTACTGCCGCTACTGTTGCAGCAATGTCTTCAGATGCTTTGGCTGTTTCCACCTCAGTTTCAACTGCTGCAGTGCATCCCAGCTCTGGTGCCTCTGTCCAGTACGGATCATCCTCACCCTTTACTTCTTTTATAATAGAAGGAGCTTCTGCTGTTCCCTCGTCTTTCTTCTCAATATCAACTCTGTATTCCGGAGTTTCCTTATCCGCACCATACTGACGGAAGGTAAACCATTTCTCGGAATCCATAAGCTCTGCAGTCTCTGTCTCGCCTGCATTTAATAATGTGAAATTATTCTTCGCTTCTCCGTCACCGTTCTCACGGATCTGTACTTTTTTCTGAAAAAATTCAATCTCATATAGGCTGCCTGCCGGATACTGAACCAGTTTTTCAAGCATGGCTGCCATATTTGCAAATGTAACGTCAGCCGCAACAGTACAGCGTCTCCATACCGGCGGTTTCGTTCCTTTTCTTGTGATTTTTAACTGATAAAACATTCCTGTGTTCCTCTCCTGTAAATATATGCCGGATCAGGAGATACGAATAACTCCTGATCCGGCGTAAGCAACTTCCCCTATGTTATACAAAAATAGAGAAATTGTCAATATTTGAGAGGCTTCTACAACACAATATCATATTTCTCAACCTGGATCACAGCATTTCCGTCACTGTGAAACAGGATCTCATCTGCTTCCACTGGTGTTGGGATCACGGTAGTCGCAGTTTTGCTTCCATCATTGATAAAAAGCTCTATGGAGCTTCGATCCAGGATAAAACGCAGCTTCAGATTTTGTCTGTCATCTGTGATCTGGAGCTTTCTTGTACATACAACATCACGCTGCACCCCGCTCCAGGTTCTGTCGATTTCCAGTATCTGTCTTTTTCGATCATAGGTAAAGACCGTTGTATATTCTTCATTGCGTGCAAGCTCGATCCGGAACTCATTGTACACATCCAATGCTTCCTGATTTGGATTTCCGGAGTTCCTGCTTCCATCCATGATGCCATCTGCGTTCTGCAGTTCCACAGTCAGATCGATCATTCGGCCACGGACGCCTTCAAGGCTTAAGCTCTCACCCACTTTTACATTCTCATAACAGCAACGGTTTTTCCGATAATTCTCAATTTCTCGGACCGGCTTCTGCCAGATCTTTCCGTCACGATATTCCAGCTCTCTCGGAAGAGTCATCATTCCCTGCCATCTCTGCTTTTCCTTGATCACACAGCTATCCCAGGATTTCATCCAGGCGATCATCACTCTTCTTCCATCTGGAAGAAGGGTTGTCTGCGGCGCATAAAAATCAAGTCCGTAGTCCAGACTTACCGGTGCGTCTTTTTCAAATGTATGTTTTTCGCTGTCATAATCTCCCGTAAAATACAGGGAATTATGTCCATTATGAAACTCATACCCTTTTGCACGCATATGCTGCGGAGAACAGATCAGCACATGTTTATCCCCGAGCGGAAAGAAATCGGGGCATTCCCACATAACACCGATTTCTCCTGTGGAGTTCTCCGCAAGAATTGTTTCAAATTTCCATTCTTTCAGATCTTTACTGGAAAACAGAACTACCTGTCCAGGAATTTCTTCGCTGCGGCATCCTACGAGCATATGGTATGTTCCGTTATCTTCCCATACCTTCGGATCACGGAAATCAACTCTGCTGCATTTCTCCGGAAGCATATCCCCGGTGACTACCGGATTTTTCTCTGCCTTTACATAATCTTTTCCGTCACCCCAGGCAAGGCACTGATTCTGCCGGACTTCTTCTTTTCCATCAGGCAGCTTTTCTGTTGTAACTCCTGTGTAGATCAAAGCCTGTTTTCCATCCGCTTCAATAGCACTTCCGGAAAAGCATCCCTCTCGATCATATTCCTGATCCGGTGCAAGCGCTGCAGGAAGCTGCTCCCATCTGATCATATCCTCCGTCACACTGTGGCCCCAGTGCATAGGGCCCCAGTCACGGCTGTAAGGATGATACTGGTAAAAAAGATGTACCTTTCCTTTAAAAACAGAAAATCCATTGGGATCATTGATCCAGCCAACCGGTGCAGATACATGAAAGGCCGGTTTCTCTTCCTGCGGGATATTTTTTGCTTCCTCTATTTCATAAAGACGTGCTTTTTCAAGTTTTTCACTCATACTCTGCTCTCTCTTTCTTTTTTATGTTTCTGACCGGTATCTTTTTCTGTTTTTATTTCTCTGTCTCACTAAGAGACTTCTGATACTGGTCAAAATATTTCTGTTTGATTGCCAGATAATCAGACAGTCCATACTGCTCCATCTTTTTCAGATAGGAATCCCATTCTTTATCGATGCCGCCATTCAGGATCCAGTCTGCTTTTTTCTGTTCCGCATACTTCTTGATATCCGTGTCGTACTGAGATACCTTATTGGTATCATCAATACTCATAAATACATTCGGATACACATATTTACTGTTCATATCCTTAAGATATGTTTCGTGCATATTGTCGAGACGCCATTTTGCATCTGCCGGCTCTGTTACATATACATCGTAATACTCGTTAAGTATTGCCAACGGTCCGTTTACAGACTGTGCTTCACGAACCTCTACCGGAGATGCATCTCCCAGATCCATATGTTTCAGCATCTGACCACCTTCTGCATTCTCGGACATCTCAAAGATATTAAATGAATCTTTTTCCCCGTAAGTACCCCAGTTATTCTGCGGAGACTGGATCGGTGCATACATCTGATCGATCCATGCTGCTGCCAGTGCCGTATTCCGACAGCTTGTAGTCAGAACGCAGCGTCCTCTGTCAAAGCCACTGGTTTCACTGTTATTCTGTCTTGTGATATTTACAAGACCATCCGGACCGGCCAGCGCCGGGAGCATTACATAATCTTCATTGTTATCAATATTTGCAATATCCCAGGTGAAACACAGACCATATCTGTGGTTCTTACCTTTTGCAACATAAGTTGACCATTCCTGGGTAAAAGCCTCCGGATCCACCAGCTTTTCTTCTACCAGCTGATGGAGCCACTGAATACCTTCTTTATAGCCTTCCTGTACAGTTGTATAAATAACGGTTCCATCATCTTTCACTGCAAAATGATCACCGGTGTCACCATATCCTTCTCCGAATCCGTTGATGAGAATTGCAGGATCCTGATCACCATTATTGATGATAAAGGACATCGGGATCACACCACCCTCAATGTTGAATTTCTTTTCCAGTTTATCTGCATTGTCGCGGAAAGCGACCAGAACCTGTTCCAGTTCCTCAGTTGTAGTCGGAACGTCCAGCTTCAGATAATCCAGCCATTTTTTATTAATGTAGGGAATATCTCCAATTGCCTGAATGGCTTCTTTCCCCGCACCAAGCTGCTCGATCCATGGGAAAGAATAAATATGTCCGTCCGGTGCTGTACACATTGTTCTGTATTCCGGGTATTTTTCAAATACAGCCTTAAGATTCGGCATGTATTTATCAATGAGATTTTCTACCGGAATAATGATTCCCTGTTTGGCATAACGAAGAAGATCATAATCACTCATCCCTGCGTTAAAAAGTCCATCCGGAAGATTTCCGAACTGTGCCAGCGCCAGATTTTTTTTGTCATCAAACTGATCCGATACAAAACAGGTCCAGTCAATGTGGACATTGGTCTGCTTTTCCAGTCTTTTAAAAATCGTTCTTTCATTAGGTTCCTGTGTAGATGTTGCAGGTGCACTGGTAATAAAAGACAGCTCTGCTTTTTCTTTCAGAGGAAAGGACACATCTTCCACCGGGATATCCGGATCTGTTTCTGCTTTCATGTGTTCTTTTCCGTTTCCACATCCGGCACTGCATACCATTATAATTGCAGAAAGCCCGATTGCCAATAATGCCTTCATTCTTTTTTTCATCATTATCAACCTCCTGTCATCAGCCTTTTACAGAACCAACCATAATGCCCTGGTCAAAATATTTCTGGAAGAATGGATACATGATCAGAAGCGGTAAACTTGATACAATGATCGTAGCATATTTCAGAAGTTCCGCTACCTTTGCCATCTGTGCAGTACTCTGGATATCTGCGATCATTCCGGGCTGCGGTGTATTCTGTACAAGGATGGAACGAAGTACCAGCTGCAATGGCTGCAGTTTCGCATCATTCAAATAAATCATAGCGTCAAAATAACTGTTCCACATTCCTACAAAGGACCACAGTGCAAGCACTGCGATGATCGGTTTGCATACCGGCATCATAATCTTGAAAAAATGCTCGATTTCCGTGGCACCGTCAATGGCAGATGCCTCTCTGAGTTCCTTGGGGATAGACTGATAATAGGTTCTGGCAAGGATCATGTTCCAGACATTAAACGCACCCGGAAGCAGGATTGCCCAGATTGTATTTACCAGATGCAACTGATTGATCAGGATAAAAGTCGGGATCATTCCTCCACCGAAAAACATGGTAATGAGAAAAATAACATTGAAGAAATTTCTTCCCACAAATTCTTTCTTGGACATTGGATATGCTGCCAGCAGAGTTACCAAAACTGAAATAATGGTAAACACCAGGGAATAAAAAAATGAGTTTGCAAAGCCTCTCCAGATCATATTATTTTCAAGAACTCTGCGGTACGCATCGATCGTCCACTTCCGCACATCAAAGCTGATCCCCTGGCTGTTCAGCACATTCGGATCCATAAAGGATGCGATCACAACATATAAAAGCGGAACCAGAATGGAAAGTACAAATGCACCCAGAAGTACGTATCCGATTCCTAAAATGGCTTTGTCAGATGCCGAATATTTCTTTTTCTTTGCTTTTGCCATAACAGCACCTCCTATAATCCCTCTCCGTCATTCAGTTTCTTGACTACCCAGTTTACAAAGATCAAAAGAATTACATTGATCACTGAATTAAACAGCCCCACTGCTGTAGAATATCCATAGTCTCCATTCAGAAGACCGATTCTGTATACATAAGTAGAAAGAATCTCAGATGCAGGAAGGTTCATATCTGTCTGCAGTGCATATGCTTTTTCAAAACCAATGCTCATAATATTTCCGGCCTGAAGGATAAACTGGATCACAATGATGTTTTTAATAGCCGGAAGCTGTACATACCAGATCTGCTGCAGGATATTTGCTCCATCCACCACTGCTGCCTCTTCCAGATCCTTACTTGCATTGGCAAGTGCTGCAGTATACATAATGGATGCCCATCCGGCTGTCTGCCAGATTCCGCTGGCTATGTAAATGGTACGAAATGCTGCCGGCATAGTCATCCAGTTGGCATCGGAACCGATCAGTTTATTCAGCGGACCTACCGGTGAAAGAAACATACGAACCATACCACAGAGTACGATAACGGAAATAAAATTCGGCGCATAGATCAGAAGCTGAATTTTTTTCCTGATCCCGGCTCTCCGGATCTGATTCAGAAGAAGTGCCAGGATGATCGGAATCGGAAATCCCCACAGCAGTCCGTAAATACTCAGTTTCAAAGTGTTCACAAGATAATTCATAAAATCCGGTGATGCCAGAAATCTCCGGAAGTATTCCAGTCCTACCCATTTGCTTCCAAATACACCATCAATGACATTGTAATCCTCAAAAGCGATCAGTACGCCACCCATAGGCACGTATTTGAAGATGATCGTCAGAAGAAGTGCAGGCAGCAGAAAAAACACATACAGCTGCCAGTTCTTTTTCACATACTGAAGCTTTTCTGCAGCAGTTCTTTTTCCTGCCGGAACAGCTTTCGCAGAACCTTTTTTCATTCTCTTTTCCTCCCGTTTTTGTTCTTTCGTTCTTGTTTAGTAACCGGTAAAGTAACCGGTTACTTTATAATTTGATACTACTATATGACATAGCTTCTGTCAACCTTTTTTGTTAATTTATTCAAGAAAAGTTACCGGTAACTTAACTGGTTATTTTTTTATTGCTATTTAACGTCTGTATTGTTATACTTAATTACATCAATCCAATTATCTTGTACGGTCTGCAGCTTTCTCTTATATGATCACATCTGCATTCCGTATCATAACTTTCTGCTGTTAAAAGGAGACTATTTTTTTATGGCTAAAAAACAGGTAACATTTGCCGATATTGCAGAATACACTGGTTTTTCCAAGACTACGATCTCCAGATATTTCAATCATCCGGATTCTCTAACCCTGGAAAATCAGGAAAAGATCGCAAAAGCCCTTGATGAGCTCGGCTACAGAAAAAACAAGCTTGCCAGGGTTCTTGCCAATGGAAAAAGCGAATTTGTAGGGATCATTGTCCCGAACCTTTATCTTCATTATTATTCCGAAATGCTGACACAGCTTCTTCGAAGTTACTCCGATTATCATTACAAATTTCTGGTTTTTGTCAGTGATGGCGGCCCGGAGAAAGAAATGCAGTATCTGGACGAGCTGATGGCTTATAAGATTGAAGGACTTATTGTTCTCAGCCATACTCTTTCCTCTGAAAAACTGGCTTCCTATAATATTCCTGTGATCGCCATTGAACGTGAAGCAGAACATATATGCAGCGTTACAACAGACAATTACATGGGCAGCATGCAGGCTACTTCTCTGCTGATACGTAATCAGTGTGATGTACTGATCCACATCAATGTCCATGTACCTGAGAATATTCCGGCTTATGACCGTATCCGTGCCTTTGAGGAAACATGCCGGGAATATCATGTTCCTTATGAACTGAACCTTAATGTTTCCGGTGATTCCTATCAGGAGCTTTTTGAACAGATGCGTGTGATCTTTCAGGATATTGACAGTAAATATTCCGGTCAGAAAAAAGGCATATTTTTATCCAATGATACTTACGCAAATATATTTCTCAATCTGATCTTCCAGAAATACAACTGTCTGCCGGATGAATATCAGATCATCGGATTCGATAATTCACCCATTGCTGCGGAGTCCATCATTCCGATCACTACTATTGGACAGCAGATTGATGTGATCGCACAGACTACCATGGAACTGCTTGTGGAACAGATGAACGAAATGAAGAAAAGAAAACCGGCACCGCTTCAAAAACCGATCCACAAAAAGATCACTCCTGTTCTGATACGACGACAGACAACAGGAGACTGAAAATACTTACAACATTTTTCCATATTCCATAACAACCCGTATATTCATGTACTGGAAACTTCATGCTATAATTCTGTGGAAAAATGTCAGATAACCATTACCGCCGGGAAATATTTTACAGGTTTCCCGACATCTATAAATATCTATTCAGGGAGGAAATCATGAAAAAAGATCAGGAAATTTTTCAGGAACGTTTAAACCATCATCACGACGAGCTTCGATGGCTGTACACAGAGCTTTATCACAATGACGATATGTTTGCAGAGCTCTGCGACCAGATGTACCAGTATTTTACAGCACGCCGCCGCGCGCTCAAAAACCGCGACCTGGAAAGAGAAAAAAATCCGGACTGGTTCCGCCAAAAGGATATGCTTGGCATGATGCTCTATATTGACAATTTTGCCGGCAACATTAAAGGAGTTTCCGCAGATACAGCAGCTTCCTTTGCAAGTATGTTTTATCTCGGAATTACTGTGGGACGAGCACTAAGTGGATTTCTTACCATGAAGCTCAATGATGTACAGATGATCCGGCTTGGTGAAGTGATTATTGGAATCGGTGTATTAGTGATGCTTCTGCCGTTTGGGCAGAGCTTATCCCTCACAGGCCTCATATTGATCGGACTGGGATGTGCACCGGTGTACCCTTGCGTGATCCATTCGACGCCTGCACACTTTGGTGCCGATAAGTCCCAGGCGATTATCGGAATCCAGATGGCATGTGCCTATGTGGGAACCTGTCTGATGCCGCCGGTATTCGGACTGATTGCCAATCATATTACGGTAGCGTTGCTGCCGGTTTATCTTCTTATCATATTAGTGCTTATGGTGATTATGCACGAGCTTTTGTGTAAGAAAACGGCCTGATCACTTGGAGAGATAGATAAGATTCAGATATATTGCAACTAATCAGTGCCTGTCTGTAAAACCCCTTTAAAATTACTATTCTGCATGCATGGCTCTGAATAGTTACAAATATAAAAGTAAGAAATTAAGAGTAAAATCAGGAATAAGAGATCAGGAGGAACAGGTTTATGAAGGTATTAATGATCAACGGAAGTCCCAGAGTGGACGGTAACACAGGCATTGCGCTTAAGGAGATGGAACAGGTATTTTCGCAGGAAGGAATTGAAGTCGAAACGGTACAGGTCGGCAATCAGGCGGTTCGTGGCTGTATGGCCTGCGGTTACTGTGGAAAGAACGGTAAATGTGTTTTCGATGATGTGGTGAACGAGCTGGCACCGAAGTTTGAAGAGGCAGACGGACTGGTTGTAGCAAGCCCGGTATATTATGCATCGGCCAATGCAACACTCATAGCAGTTCTTGACCGGCTGTTCTACAGTACTCATTTTGATAAAACCATGAAGGTTGGAGCGAGTGTGGCATGCGCCAGAAGAGGCGGCTGCTCGGCTACATTTGATGAGCTGAACAAATATTTTACCATTAACTGCATGCCGGTGGTATCCAGCCAGTACTGGAACCAGGTACACGGAAATACACCGGAAGAAGTGAAACAGGATCTGGAAGGTATGCAGACCATGCGCACATTGGGCAATAATATGGCGTGGCTGTTAAAATGTATAGAAGCAGGCAGAGCTGCCGGTGTGAGTTTCCCGGAGAGAGAACCGGCGCAGAAGACCAACTTTATCCGATAAATACGACAGATCGGACAGGAAAAGGAGACAGACGAAACTATGGCACAGTGGCAGGGATTGGGAAGATATCCGGAAAATGCAGATCCAAAGGACTGCCCCGCAGCGGGAGAACTGTTGGCTTACGTGGACGGAAGCTATCAGGATGCATTGAAAAAATATGGTTTTGGCTGTATTTTCATCCTTCCCGACGGGCGGATCTATACAGAATACGGTAACGGCGATAACCCGGATTCTCTGAAACAGCGAAATGTCTCCGGAGAGATGCTGGGAGCCATGTATGCGGTACGGTTTGCCTTAAACAGTGGATTTCGAGCCATTGAGATCCGGTATGATTACGAGGGGATTGAAAAATGGGTCACCGGTGCGTGGAAGAGCAAAAATGAACTGACGCAGAAATACGCACAGACCATGAGAGGATGGGGACAGAAGATACAGATCCGCTTCACGAAAGTACCGGCGCATTCCAAGGTAAAATACAATGAACTCGCGGACGAGACAGCAAAACTCGGCGTGGCGAACGGTAACGGAATTCCCAAGGTGAAGAGTCTAAGCGATTTCGAGGCGGCGGATGCCGCAGAGAGGATGCAGGATGCGGCTGAATAAATATCTGGCACAGTGCGGTGTATGCTCCAGGAGAGATGCGGACAAACTCATCGAACAGGGAAAAGTCTTAGTCAACGGTCAGGTCGCAGGAATGGGACAGCAGGTGTTAGAGACGGATACCGTACAGGTGGGAAAGAAGATTTTACAGGGGAAACAGACCTGCAAAGTCCTGGCTTTCTACAAGCCGGTGGGCGTCGTCTGCACAGAGAGGGATCCACATGCGGAGAAAAAGATCATGGACATGATCCGCTGCCCGGAGAGATTGACCTATGCCGGACGCCTGGACAAAGATTCCGAGGGACTGATCCTTCTGACCAACGACGGAGACCTCATCAATGCCATGATGCGGGGAGCAAACCGCCATGAAAAAGAGTACATTGTAAAGATCGACCGGGAAATAACACCCGATTTTTTGGAGATAATGAGAAAAGGCATCTATCTGAAGGATCTTGATATCACTACCAGAGAATGTAAGATAGAAAAAATAGGAAAATATACATTCCAGATCATACTGACTCAGGGAGTCAACAGACAGATCCGCCGGATGTGCGAAGCCTGCGGAGCGAAAGTGAGATCCTTAAAAAGGATCCGCGTCATGAATATCCGCCTGGGAGATCTGAAGCCCGGAGAGTGGCGTGAGGTCACAGGGGGAGAACTGGAAACGCTTCTGACAGATACCGGAATGTTAAATCGTAAATAATCTTTTAAAGGCAGGAACACAATATGCAGTCTTCCAAGATAGACCGGATCAAATATCTGGTAGAACAACTGAATGCGGCTTCGGAGAGCTATTATGCCAAAGACCGGGAGATCATGAGCAATTATGAATATGATAAGCTCTATGATGAACTGGTGGAACTGGAAAAAGAGACAGGTGTTACCCTGGCGAACAGCCCCACGGTGAATGTGGGCTACGAAGCGGTGGATGAGCTTCCCAAGGAACGTCACGAGAGTCCGATGCTGTCTCTGGGTAAGACCAAAAGCCGGGAAGAACTGCGGGACTGGCTGCAGGGCAACCCTGCAATTTTAAGCTGGAAACTGGACGGACTGACCATTGTGTTGACCTATCGTGAAGGAAAACTTGCAAAAGCGGTTACCCGCGGAAATGGTGAGATCGGGGAAGTTATCACGAATAACGCTCGTACTTTTAAGAATCTTCCGTTAAATATTTCTTATACCGGGGAACTGATCCTGCGGGGCGAGGCGGTTATCACTTACAGTGATTTCGAGAAGATCAACGGTGAGATCGCAGATGCAGAGGCAAAATATAAGAATCCCAGAAATCTGTGTAGTGGATCTGTTCGACAGCTGAATAATGAGATCACGGCAAAGCGTAACGTCAGATTCTATGCGTTTACCCTGGTAAAAGCCGACGGTGTGGATTTTCATGATTCCAAGGAAGCACAGTTTGCGTTTTTACAGGAACAGGGATTTGCGGTCGTGGAGCATGTGGCGGTGACGGAAGAAAATATTCTGTCAGCCATCGAAGACTTTGAACACAAAATTGAACATTACGATATTCCCTCCGACGGACTGGTGCTTACCTATGAAAGCATCAGCTATGGACAGTCCCTGGGCAGAACTGCAAAATTCCCCAGAGATTCCATTGCTTTTAAATGGGCGGATGAACTTCGCGAGACTACTTTAAAAGAGATCGAATGGAGTGCCAGCCGCACCGGCCTGATCAATCCGGTAGCCATCTTCGAGCCGGTAGAGCTGGAGGGTACCACAGTCAGCCGTGCTTCGGTGCACAATATCAGCATATTACGTTCCCTTCGACTGGGGATCGGAGATCACATTACAGTCTATAAGGCGAATATGATCATCCCCCAGATCGCAGAGAATCTGACCGGTAGTGACAACGTGGAGATCCCGAAGGTCTGCCCTGTCTGCGGACAACCTACCGAGATCCGTAAGATGAATGAAGTACAGACATTGTATTGCACCAATGAGAAATGCCCGGCGAAGGAGATTAAGGCATACACCTTATTCGTCAGCCGTGATGCCCTGAATATCGATGGGCTCTCCGAAGCTACATTGGAGAAAATGATCGATCAGGGCTTCATCCACGAATATGCTGACCTGTTCCGGCTGGATCGTTATAAGGAAGTAATCACACAGATGGAGGGCTTCGGAGAGAAGTCTTATCAGAATATGATAGACAGCATTGAAGCTGCGCGCCATACGACGCTGCCCCGCCTGATCTACGGACTGGGAATCGCGGGGATCGGTGTGGCCAATGCCAAGGTGCTCTGCAGATATTTTGATTATGATCTGGAGAAAATGCAGTCAGCAGACACAGAGACCTTAAGTGCTATCCCCGGTGTGGGAGAAGTGCTTGCTGGGGCATTTACGGAGTATATGTCCGATGCGGAGAACCTGGAACAGATCGAACATCTGAAACAGTTCCTGACCATTGAGGTGCCTCAGGTGGATGAAAATGCACAGACATTATCCGGTATGAGCTTCGTCGTAACCGGAAGTCTGAACCATTATGCCAGTCGTAACGACTTGAAAGAAGTCATCGAGGAGAGAGGCGGTAAAGTCACCGGCAGTGTGACGGGGAAGACCACCTGCCTGATCAACAATGACATTACCTCGACTTCTTCCAAAAATAAAAAAGCCAAGGAGCTTCAGGTCCCGATCCTGACAGAGGAGGATTTCCTGAAGACTTATAATATTCCTTACGAGGAATAAGTAGACCTGGAGGAAAATGAAATGCCTATTAAGACACAAAATGATCTGCCTGCCAAAGAGATACTGGAGAACGAAAA
>OHVB01000336.1_pt1 | contig 18288 bp, 22 predicted proteins | sample 1579331 | NCBI WGS metagenome assembly OHVB01 (sample SAMEA3882503, study PRJEB24775) | human gut metagenome | biome: human-associated habitat; feature: intestine environment; material: feces | place: Netherlands | collected 2009/2010
GATCTTTCCATATTCACTGACCAGTTTTCTGAGATCATTCATGTCTGCAACAACTACCTTGACAATCAGCGATACCTTCATCGGCTAATGCCGGAACGATTTCACAGGGGGCCATGCTGGCATATTCTGGTCTGTTACAGATGTTTATGATCTCACGGCGTATCTCTGCGGGTATCTTATTAGCAGGATTTGAATGATCTGCGTGGGGACGTCCATCTTCATAGGAATCAGTATCCGCTTTTCGCTTTTTCCAACGGTAGAAAGTCCGTTCTGTGATTCCGAGGCGTTCACATGCCTTTTTACAAGACGCTCCTGATTTAATGGCTTCATTGATCAGCAGTACAGCATTTTCGCGATCTGAGGCGCTGATCATTCGTCCTCTGAATCCCCCCAGATCGCATTTGCTTTTTTTGACAGTACAAGTAAGGCAGCTGCTTCTGCAAGAGCCTTTTCCTTGCGCTGTAATTCTTTTTCAAGTTTTCTGCGTTCTTTCTCAGAATCCTTAAGTTCGCGGTTAAGCCGGGAAGCTTCTTTAGCGATGCCACCATTGGCATTCATGCAGGCATCTTTCCAGGCTTTGATCTGCTCGATATAAAGACCTTTTTTACGGGCATACTCGGCAAGTTCCGTTTCATTCATACTTGCTGTTTCAACAACAACTAAAAATTTATCCTGTGTACTCCAGTCATCAGGAACCGCATCCGTACCAGGAGCAGCATAGCCTTCCTTTCTGGCTTTATCCCGCCAGTTACGAAGTGTCTGTTCAGAGATTCCTTCTTCTCTGGATATCTTGGTAATAGATTCATTGTTTGGTGGAAGCATCCTCCTGAGGAGTGCATCCTTTAATTCTGGACTATAGTTCATAGCGAAAGCTCCCTTCCTGTGATAGCTACATACTACCACAAAAGTAATTATCTTTCACTGACAACTATCCTAACACACAGGGATATTGTCAATGTCAACTGCACCAGTGATCTCACCCTTATTAATGATTATAAGAATATTTGTTCCGTCGTCGTCGACAGCAAAGCACAGTTCATCAAATTCTTTATCAGGATTATTCTCGTGAAGAGAATCTGTCATTGTCCATAAATCGAAACATGCTCTTATAAGAAGTTTTACCAAATGGAGGCAGGACATCCTGTTATCTTTTGGTTACGATCCCTTGTATTGTCCTCATTGCAAAAAAGAAATGCTTTTAGTAGAAATCTATCACAATCATAAACGAGTTCCTCTTCAAGAACTTTACGAAAGGGCCATGGCAAAAGCTAAATGCCGCTCTGCTTGATTTTTCTGCCTGTCTGTATCATACTTCATACTGAACTTATTAACAGACAGGGAGGAATTTAAACCATGGATGCAAAGCTTATAGAGGAACTCAGACAAAAATACATCAAGAATCCTCCAGAGGGAATGACATCCCATCTGGTCAAAAACATGACAGACTCTGACCTTTTGGATATGCACTATTTTCTTACCGAGGATGATGACCTCGATGACGATGAATTTGAAGAAGGTTTTTACATCGACTTCTTTTAATCTATCGTCTGTTTTCTATGCCCGCTTTTGTGCGGGCTCTTTTTATCAAGAGTTCGACGAATGTCGAACTTTCCTATTATATAAGAAAATTCCGCATAGCCGCTGATGATAATGAGCTACATATCTTCCCGGATTTTTCTCAGCACCGAGCAGACTTCCAGTTCAAGTTCTTCCCCCAGGATTCTACCTTCCATCCTTTCTTTTCTGTCATACCCTGCTGTAAGTATAGCATAGACTTTTGTTTCCGACATTAAAAATTCCATCGACATCCGTTTCTGCACACGGTATAATAGGTATCATGTAAAGAAAAAGGAGGTTGTTTTCTTATGTTATCCTGCACCTACGAAGTAGTCGCCATCGATGGTGATTACGCGCATTTACGCCGCAATGACATCGAACCGGAGGACAATGAAATGAAACTGGTTGCCCGCGCGCTGCTGCCGCCGGAAATTATGGAGGGCAGTATTTTGAAATACGAGATGCTGCAGTATGAAATCATTGGCTGATGCTGTTTTTCCGGCCGAGGTGTTTTCTCTCCCGCTCTTTCATGGCATCTCGGAAACCGGGCGGACGGCTCTTGTTTCGAGCGGGTGGCTGCGGACGTGTTCGTTTGAGAAAAACCAGACCATTTATCACATGGGTGACCGCGTGTCCGAACTGGGGATTGTGCTGTCCGGCAGCGTTTTCGTGGAGAATACGGATCTCTGGGGCAACCGCAGTATCTTAAGCAAGATCACCCCCGGCCAGGTATTTGCCGAAACGTATGCCTTCTGTCGGGAGCCGATGATGGTGAATGTCACGGCAGCCGAAGCCTCGACGGTTCTCTTTTTCAATCTTCGAAACCTCGACCAGACCGCCGATGGTGATGATGCATGGCTGTCCCAGCTTCGCAGTAACATGCTCCGCATCTCCATGCAGAAAAATCTTATCCTCTCCAACCGCATTTTCTGCACTACACCAAAGACGATCCGCGAGCGCGTGCTGGTCTACCTCGCCGCGCAGTCTGCCAAAACCGGCGCCGACACCTTTACGATCCCCTTCGACCGCCAGGGCCTCGCCGACTACCTGAACCTCGACCGGAGCGCCCTCTCCAAAGAACTCGGAAAAATGCAGAAAGAGGGAATCCTCGAATTTCATAAAAACAAATTTACGCTGCGTCATCCGTCTCTCTAGGCGGTACCGCAGCGTAAATTTTTTACCGTTTCATCGTTTCAAATGCTTATTTTTCATAAATGAATATACACAAAAAGTATTTTTCCGTGGTTATAACCACATACTTTTCCTGTTATATCCGATATTCTATACGTGTAAATTATGAAACTCCGCGCAGATCTGTTTTTCCCTCTGCGCTTAACCCCTCGGAAATACCCTACAGGAGGAACTATTTTTATGGAACAGAATATGTTTTGCTACCAGTGTCAGGAAACTGCCGGCTGCTCCGGCTGTACAAAATCCGGTGTCTGTGGAAAGCGCCCGGAGACAGCGGCGCTGCAGGATCTGCTGATCTGGACGACGAAAGGACTTTCCGCCGTGACGACACAGCTCCGCCGCGAAGGAAAAACCGTCGATGCCAGCGTCAATCATCTCATCACCGAAAACCTGTTTACGACCATCACAAACGTGAACTTTGATGATGATACGATCCGCGCACGAATTGAGGCAACGCTTGAGACCAAAGCGCTTCTCGCTCAGCTTGCCGACTGCTCCGCTCTGCCGGAGGCCGCCCTCTGGAACGGCACAACCGATGAGTTTGCCGCAAAAGCAGTAACCGTCGGCGTACTTTCCACGGAAAATGAGGACATCCGCTCTTTACGCGAGCTCATCACCTACGGTCTGAAAGGACTTGCCGCGTACACCAGCCATGCCAATGTTCTCTTAAAAGAAAACGAGGAAATCGATGCCTTCCTGCAGCGTGCTCTCGCCGCAACGCTCGACGATTCCCTCTCCGCAGAGGAACTGACGGCACTCGCACTCGAGACCGGCTCCTACGGCGTGCAGGGAATGGCACTGCTCGATGAGGCCAATACTTCCGCTTACGGCAATCCGGAGATCACCACCGTAGATCTCAGTGTCGGCACCCGCCCGGGTATTCTCGTCTCCGGCCACGATCTGCGCGACCTCGAGATGCTGCTCGAGCAGACCGTGAACACCGGCATCGATGTTTACACCCACTCCGAAATGCTGCCTGCACACTACTATCCGGCGTTCAAAAAATATGAACATTTTAAGGGAAATTATGGTAACGCCTGGTGGAAGCAGAAAGAAGAATTTGAAGCCTTCAACGGCCCGATTCTGATGACGACGAACTGTATCGTGCCGCCGAAGGACAGCTACAAAAACCGTATTTACACAACCGGAGCGGTTCGTTATCCGGGATGCCCGCACATCGACGGCGTCATCGGTGAGACAAAAGATTTCTCTCTGCTCATCGAACAGGCAAAGCACTGCGCACCGCCGACGGAACTCGAGCAGGGAACCATTGTCGGAGGCTTCGCCCATGCACAGGTACTCGCCCTGGCAGACCAGATCGTCGATGCCGTGAAATCCGGCGCGATCAAAAAATTCGTTGTCATGGCTGGATGTGACGGCCGTGCAAAAAGCCGCAGCTATTACTCTGATTTTGCACAGGCACTGCCGAAAGACACCGTGATTCTGACCGCCGGCTGTGCAAAATACAAATACAACAAGCTGAACCTCGGCGACATCAACGGCATTCCGCGCGTCCTCGATGCCGGCCAGTGCAATGATTCCTACTCTCTTGCCGTGATTGCACTGAAATTAAAGGAGGTCTTCGGCCTCGACGATATCAACGATCTGCCGATTATCTACAATATTTCCTGGTACGAGCAGAAAGCTGTGATTGTTCTTCTGGCACTGCTGTCGCTTGGTGTCAAGAACATCCACCTCGGCCCGACACTCCCGGCATTTTTAAGCCCGAATGTTGCAGCTCTTCTCATTGAAAACTTCGGCATCGCCGGAATCGATACCGTTGAAAACGATATGGAATTGTTTTTCGGGAAATAAAGAAAACCCCTTGCTTTCTTTCATTTTTCCACGTATACTGTATATGTTCAGACAAAAATATCTTTGAATTTGGGCATATCAGAAAACGGACCTCAGATTCCATTTCTATACACGCCCGACACCGATGAGTCATCTCATCTTAATCACACATTTTTAGAACGTGCCTGGGAATTTTTTCAGACACGTTCTCATTCTATCACGGAGATTTATAAACTATGAGCATCATGAAAAATATCAATAAAGCCAAGGTTATGGTCTTAAAAGATCAGGTTTCCTACCAGGAAGGCCAGATCGTCAGCAAAACACTGGTACAGAATGAATCCGTCAGCATCACCTTATTTGCCTTCGACAAAGGCGAAGAAATCAGCACCCACGAGTCCGGCGGCGACGCCTTCGTCACCTGCCTCGACGGAACCGGTGAAATCACCATCGACGGCGTAAAATACGAACTCCACGAAGGCGAATCCATCGTCATGCCGGCAAAACATCCGCATGCAGTGTATGGCAAAGAGCAGTATAAGATGCTTCTGGTAGTGGTATTCTAACGTATCCTTTTTGAACCAATTATTGATATGCCTGGCAAAATAAGGCAGCATGCCTCAGGATTTCCTGTGATATGCTGCCTTGCCTTTTTATTCATTTAAGCCTTTTCTATCAGACATTCATGCTTTTTCGTCTTTTTATCATAATTAATTCCAACCAGCAGAATGTCTCCAATATAAGGTTCCAATGATGCAATGTACTTTTTCTCTTTGATCTGATTCAGTGCCGTATGGGCAGAATGATTCCATTTCAGTTCTACGAGAAGTGCCGGGTAATCACTGCGAAATTCCGGTTTCGGAAGATAAACAAAGTCTGCAAAGCCCCTTCCTGTCGGCAGCTCACGAATCGGCTTGAAGTAATACTTCATGGAGCTTAAATAAGCAATTGTCAGAACGCTGCTCAGCGAATTTTCATCATGGTAAGTGATGACAGACGTATAGGAAGAGTGAATCTTCTCGATTTCATCAGCAACTGTTTCGGTATCTAAATCAAGCGTCGCATCAAGAAGCTGATCCGAGGCCGCCTGAAAAGCCATCATTTCATCCCATCTTTTCCGCCGGGTTGCAGCAGTCAATTCCTGACGAAGTTCCTCATTTGGAATAAATGCTGACTGCGTATTCTGATCATAGCCAAGATAACCCAGATGAATCAAATAAGTGAGAACATCATCTTTACTGGAAAAATTGATCATATCATTCTGAAAACAGGAGACATCAACTTCAACAGAAGCTCCAGAAAGCATAGTGATAACAGCAGTTCTCAATCCGTCAAAATCCATATTGATGAGCGGGACAATCGCGTCATACGTGCCTGTGCGGGACCAGTAGCTCTGATATTTATTCCAGCGAAGGACTTCGACAACAGCTTTTGGATTATAAACCTGACAGTTCTCCAGCAGATAACCATCATACCACCGTTTGACCTTCTCAAAATCCCGATGATATTGATCACAAAGCGTTTTTACTTCTTCTTCTGTAAAACCAATATATTTCGCAAAACCGCGTGCGTCCAACATCGTAAACTCATTAAAATTATTCAGTGCTGATTGTGTCTGCACTTTTTTTATTGGGAGAATACCAGTCAGATACGCAAGCGCAATATATCTGGTTGGCAGCGTTCCCTTGAATAGACCGCGCAAAAAATTAATATAAGAATCCTGAATTTTTGTGTCCGCTGATGCATCACGAATCAGGACATCCCATTCATCAATAATAATAACAAATCGTTTTTGCGTAGCATCATTAATCAAAGACAGCGCTTCGGGAAGAGATGTGATATTTTCGGGCAATTCAGCTGAATATAAGCTCCTCAGCTCTTGAAGCGTATTCTGTGTAATAAAATCCACAAGATTTTCCGGCCCGCCAGCAGGTTCCATACACCATTGCACATCAAAATGAATGACATCATATTTGTTTAAATGCTTTTCCCAATCCGGTGTCTGACTGATTTTCAAAGATGAAAACATATCTCTGGAGTCACATCCTCTGCTGTAATAAGCCGTCAGCATATCCGCCGTAATCGATTTTCCAAACCTGCGCGGACGACTGTTGCAGATAAATGCATCCGTAGATTCCAGAACGCTGTTCGTATATTCAATTAATCCGGATTTATCAACGTAGATCTGGGCATTCAAAGCACTCTGAAACGCACTCTGATCCGGATTCACAAATAATCCCATATGGCTGCAAACTTCCTTTCTTTCATAATGCAATACGTGTTAGATATATTTTATTATAGCGTGTATAATAACGGATGTCGATGAAATTTTATGATCATCTTTCACCCGCAACCAACAATTTCTCCCCCCTTTTCCCTCAACTTATTGTATAATAAACATATTAGAGTTTTTTACACCAAACTCACAACGCATGCCAGCTCACTTGCCAATACGCGGACGCTGGAGATGGTGGATGTGCAGCTTGCCTGGCTGATTCTCCGGGCGCTCTACTATTATTATAAAAACAGTATGAGGAAAACGAGGACAAATCCGTTCTTGAGGAATATATCTTTTGCATTTTCAAGGTCGTCACCGTCGGCTACAACGTGATCCAGGGTTCCGACAAGGGACGCGCGACGAACAAGCTGAATGATGTTTACCGCAGTGTATCCATCGAGGCTGCAGAAACCGCAAAAGATTTCATGCAGAATCCGGAACTCTTCGCCCGCCTTTCAACAGACTCCAAAGAAAATCTGCTGGGCACACTGCTGTTCCGTCCTTCTATCTACGAACGTCTTTACTATGACAAAGAAATGGTCCGCAGGCAGATCGTCTGTTATGAGGAATATCTGCAGATTGTCCGCGACTCGCAGATCCGTTCCGCCATTATTATGAAAATATTCTGGCTGCAACCCAGCCGACGCTCTACGTCCACTGCCGTATGGTAACGAAAATCTCACTCGCCATTCTCGACGAACTTTACCGTCAGAATCCGGACCTGCTGCTGTACGTCAATGGCTGCGAAACCATGGAAGGCGTCCACGCCTCCATCGACAAAACCCGCGAGTTTCTCTTCTACTGCGGCATGTTCCACGACGCTGGAAAACTCTATTTCCTGGATACGATCAACCTGTTTGCGCGTTCCCTTTTCAATGAGGAATTTGACCTGATCCGACTGCCTCGATGCGGCAACCGATTCCGTCGGACGCGCCTACAGCTCCAGCAAAAATTTTGCCGATATGCTCGCCGATCTCCGCTGCAGCGCAGGCCGTATGTTCAACCCGGATCTCGTACAGCTCTTTGTTTCCAAGATTTCCTGCCGTCTTCTCACCAGCAGAATAATACGCTTATGCGAATCACGTGATTGCTGTACCTGTCTGCATGGCCTAATCAGAAACATAGCGCATGGTGCAAACACATCTTAATGTTGGTGTTCACTTTGTTAATCTTCATGTGAACATTGTTTTCGAAAAAATTATTTTTTATTATTTTATGTTCACTATGGTTCATTTTATTATTGAACATTCTGTTGACGCAGATAAAAGAAAACTGTTTACATTTTGAAAAAAATATACTAAAATAAGAAACAGGCAAATCTCCGCCGGGCGAAAAAACGGCGGAGATTTTTCTGGGAAAAAGGGCAAAAAAGCAGAAAATAAATTCTGCAGATCAGTCCGGAAAACATGAAAATACATTTTGTATTATTTTACAGGGAGGAACTCATACTATGAAAGAAATCATCCAGGGCTTCTACCAGAAGAAACATTTCTGGACCCGCCTGATTCTGGTCATCGCTGCCGTCATCCTGATGGGCTTTGCGCTCTCATGGCTGCTTCTCGTCGATCTCGGCACCGATCCGTGTACCTTGTTAAACCAGACCATCTCCACCCGCCTCGGCATCAGCATCGGAAACTGGCAGGCGCTCTTCAATACCGTCCTGCTCATCTTCGTTATCATTTTCGGCGGCAGAAACTTAGGCTTCGGAACCCTCGCAAACATGTTTCTCGTGGGATATTCCATCGACTTTTTCTCCTGGATCTGGGCGAAAGTCCTTCCGGCAGACCTCTTCACCTCGATGGGTGTGCGAATCGCCGTGCTGATCCCGGCGCTGATCCTGTTTATCCTTGCCGCATCCTTCTATATGGATGTTGATATGGGAACTGCACCATACGACGCAGTATCCTTCATTATCTCCACCCACCTGCCAAACGTTTCGTTCCGTGTGATCCGCATCGTCTACGACTTCGTTGTCACCGCGATCGCCGTTCTGCTCGGCGGAAAACTCGGCATTGTCACCGTGCTGATGGTTATTACCCTCGGTCCGGTCATTGAATGGCTGGGAAATATCATGAAACAGCATCTGAATATTTTTGATGACTGAAATCATTGCTTTTCCGCGCTTTCTATACTACAATAGAACTACCAGATGATCTTTTTTCTAAAAGAAAAGCCTGCCTCCGGGACTCACATCTCTGTGGCAGGCTTTTCTTCCCTAAAAATAGCCGAAAAAAGACTCAAAAAGCAGAAAATCATTTATATTAAGGAGGTTTTTCCTATGAGCAACACCCCAAACCCTGTTTACGAAAAACTGATGAAATGCTACGAGAGCTTTCGCTCCCAGATCGATTTCCAGCCGGAAGTCGCACTGATTCTCGGTTCCGGCCTCGGTGATTTTGCGAATGATATCCGCGTTACCGCAACCCTCGATTACCACGATATCGAAGGCTTCCCGGTTTCCACTGTTCCGGGCCACGCGGGCCGTTTTATCTTCGGCTACGTCGGCGATGTGCCGGTTGTCTGCATGCAGGGCCGCGTTCATTATTATGAAGGCTATCCGATGACCGACGTCGTTCTCCCGACCCGCCTCATGAAGCTGATGGGCGCAAAAGCACTGTTCTTAACCAACGCCGCCGGCGGCATCAAACAGGGCACAAAGCCAGGCTCTCTGATGCTGTTAAACGGCCAGATCGCCTGCTTCGTTCCATCTCCGCTTATCGGACCGAACATCGACGAGCTCGGCACCCGTTTCCCGGATATGAGCCAGATCTACGACCTTGAATTCCAGAAAATCGCACGGAAAGCCGCAGCCAGCCTTGATATCGACCTGATGGAAGGCGTTTATCTGCAGCTCACCGGCCCGCAGTACGAGTCCCCGCAGGAAATCGCCATGTGCCGCACCCTCGGCGCAGACGCGGTCGGCATGAGCACCGCCTGCGAAGCCATCGCTGCACGCCATATGGGCATGCGCGTTATCGGTATTTCCTGCATTACCAATCTTGCCGCCGGCATCTCCCCGCAGCCTCTGTGCCATGCGGAAGTTCAGGAGGCAGCTGACATGGTTGCACCGCAGTTCAAAAAACTCGTTGCTGCAACGATTCAGGGCATCGCAAAGACACTGTAAACACACAGCGGCCGGGGTCTGTCAAAAAAGCAGGCCCCGGCCGCTGAAAACAGCACGTAAAATAAAGGAGAGATCTTTTTTGAATACACGTTTTTACAACGCCAAAATTCTCGTACTCGACGCTGAAAACCATTTTTCCATCGCCGAAGACGAACTTCATGTCACCGGCGACACCATCACCTATATCGGACCTGGTAGAAAAGCAGATCCAGATGCCGCAGAGACCCCTGTCTTCGACCGCGAAATTGACGCCCGCGGCAATCTCCTGATCCCGGGCTTTAAAAACGCACACACGCACACCCCGATGACCTTCCTCCGCTCCTACGCGGACGATCTCCCGCTCCACGAATGGCTCGAGCGCCAGGTCTTCCCGAACGAGGCAAAGCTCGCCGGGGACGACGTTTACTGGCTCAATATCCTCGGCATCATGGAATATCTGACGAGCGGCATCACCTCCAATTTCGACATGTACATCCAGCAGAAAAACAGCATCGCTGCCACGGTCGACACCGGATTCCGCACCGTTCTTACCAGCGGTCTCAACAACTTCGTCGACAGCCCGGAAATTCTCGAAGAGATGTATAACTATGTCAACGAACTCTCCGACCGCACCTCGTATCTGCTCGGTTTCCACGCCGAATATACGACCGGCGGCCCGCTTCTTGAAGCCGTTGCCAAACTCGCCGAAAAATACCATTCCCCTGTCTGGACACACAACGCCGAAACAAAAAGCGAAGTCGAGGGCTGTAAAGAGCGCTGGGGACTCACCCCGACACAGCTGATGGAACGCTTAGGCATGTTCCAGTACGGAGGCGGCGGCTACCACTGCATCTGGATGGAGGACCGCGATTTTGAGATCTTCCGTGACCGGAAACTGACGGCCGTTACCAATCCCTCCTCAAACCTGAAGCTCGCCTCCGGCATCTGCCCGCTGAAGCGTTTTTACGATAACGGCATCAACCTCGCCATCGGCACCGACGGGCCGGCCAGTAACAACTGCCTCGATATGTTCCGCGAAATGTTCCTGACCACCGGCCTTTCCAAAGTCCGCGAGATGGATGCCGCAGGAATCCCGGCCGACGCCATTCTCTACATGGCAACCGCAGGCGGCGCGCACGCCATGCAGCTTACTGACTGCGACCGTCTCGCTGCCGGCAAAAAGGCCGATCTCGTCATGATTGACCTCCATCAGCCGAACATGCAGCCGGAGAATAATCTGATCAAAAACCTCGTTTACAGCGGCAGCAAACAGAACGTAAAGCTTACCATGGTAAACGGTCAAATCCTCTACGAAAACGGCGAATTCCATATCGGCTTTGACCCGGAAGAAATTTATGCAAGATCCAACGCCATTATCCGAAGAATTTCCGGCTCGCATGCAGATAATTAGTGGATTTCACGCAGTTTTTCCTTTGCTTGACATACTTTTTTCTTTTATATTATAATGTAGCCATACACGCAAAAACGCTGTACCTCTTGAAAGGAGAATACTATTATGAAAAAGAAAGTAGTTAGCTTACTGCTTGCAGCCGCCATGACAACTGCTGCACTCGCAGGATGCGGTTCCTCCAACGGCTCCTCTTCCTCCGACGCATCCACAGGCGCCGATTCCACCAGCGCAACTTCCGCTTCTGCTTCCACAGACGGAGAAAAAAAAGACGCCGCAGGTGAGAAAATTGCCATGATCACAGACTCCGGAGATATCACCGACGAATCCTTCAACCAGATCACCTGGGAAACTGTATGCGCCTACGGCGATGCAAACGGCGTAGAGTACGAGTACTACAAACCGGCAGAGGATACCGATGAAGAGCGTATCAACTCCATCGATCTTGCTGTTTCCGAGGGTGCTACCGTTGTTGTAATGCCAGGTTACCTGTTCGGACCTGCCATCGCTGAAGAGCAGGACACCTATCCGGATGTAACCTTCATCGCAGTCGATGTTACCGAAGGTGATATTGTAAAAAACGGCAAAGCTGTTGATCTCGGAAAGAACGTGTACATCTGCTCCTTCGAAGAAGAGCAGGCCGGCTACCTTGCTGGATACGCTGCAGTAAAAGACGGCTACACAAGTCTTGGTTTCCTCGGCGGTATCGCTGTTCCGGCCGTTATCCGTTTCGGTTACGGTTATGTACAGGGTATCAACGCTGCTGCTGAAGAAGACGGCGTAGATGTAAACGTAAAATATTACTATGGCGGCCAGTTCTACGGCGATGACTCCATCACCGCCCGTATGGAGGGCTGGTATGCAGACGGAACACAGGTTGTATTCGCCTGCGGCGGCGGTATCTGGACATCTGCTCTGGATGCAGCTGAGACACACGACGGAAAAGTTATTGGTGTAGACGTTGACCAGCGTTCCAAAATCGGCGAGCGCTGCCTGACTTCCGCTATGAAAGGTCTTCCAAGCGCCATCAACAACGCTCTGGATTCCTACTTCAGCGGAAACTTCTCTGAACTTGGCGGAACTGCTCAGCAGCTTGGACTGAAAGACGGAGATTACATCGGCCTTCCTACCGATTCCGAATCCTGGGGATTCACAACCTTCACACAGGATCAGTATGAAACTGTACTGGCTGGTATCCGCGATGGTTCCATCGAAATCTCCAGCGATACAGAAAATCAGCCGGAAGTAGGTTCTCACGTAACCGTTGATTACATCAGCTAATGTGCATACTGTTTCTGTAACAATATGCCTTTTGGGGAAGAGAATATTATTTCTCTTCCCCTTTTTTTCTGTCACACAAAATGCTATACTAGACATAATGAAAGCCCGCAGTTCTGCCCTGTTTTCCATGCCTTCGGCAGTCCTGCAAAACCACGCTTGAAAGGGAATATGTATATGGAAAATGAGTACATTATTGAGATGTTGAACATCACCAAAGAATTCCCGGGTATCAAGGCGAACGACAACATTACGTTACAGCTCAAAAAAGGAGAAATCCATGCTCTGCTTGGAGAAAACGGTGCAGGAAAATCAACCCTGATGAGTATTCTTTTTGGTCTGTATCAGCCTACCTCCGGAATCATCAAGAAGAATGGGCAGGAAGTCCATATCAACACGCCGAACGACGCCAATGATCTCAACATCGGTATGGTGCACCAGCACTTTAAGCTGGTCGAATGTTTCTCGGTTCTCGACAACATCATCCTCGGCGTAGAGCCGACCAAAGGCCTTTTCCTCGAGAAAAAGAATGCCCGTGCAAAAGTCATGGAACTGAGCGAGAAATACGGTCTGATGGTCGATCCGGACGCTCTGATCTCGGATATCACCGTCGGCATGCAGCAGCGTACCGAAATTCTGAAAATGCTCTACCGTGACAACGAAGTCCTGATCTTCGACGAGCCGACCGCGGTTCTGACGCCGCAGGAAATCGACGAGCTGATGAAGATCATGAAGAACCTCGCAAAAGAAGGAAAATCCATCCTCTTCATCACCCATAAACTCAACGAGATCATGGAAGTTGCCGACCGCTGTACGATTCTCCGCAAAGGAAAATACATCGGAACCGTCAACATCAGCGAAACTTCCAAAGAAGAGCTCTCCCGCATGATGGTCGGAAGAAACGTCAGCTTCTCCGTCAACAAAAAGCCGTCAAAACCGGGCGACACCGTTCTGAAAGTAGAGCACATGACCGTACCGAGCAAGGTGCACGGAAACAACGCCGTCAAAGATGTTTCCTTTAATGTAAGAAAAGGCGAGATTGTCTGCATCGCAGGTATCGATGGAAACGGCCAGTCCGAGTTCGTTCAGGGCCTCACGGGACTGGAAAAAGTATCCGGCGGTAAAATTCTGTTCAACGGACAGGACATCACGAAAGCTTCCATCCGCGACCGCTCCAAGATGGGCATGAGCCACATCCCGGAGGACCGCCATAAACACGGCCTCGTGCTGGATTACTCCATCGAGCAGAACATGGTGCTGCAGCGTTACTGGCAGCCGGAATTTGAATCCTTCGGCTTTATCAAATCAAAAGCCGTGCGCGAATATGCCGAGCGCCTGATCGAGCAGTACGATGTCCGCAGCGGCCAGGGTCCTGTGACCATCACCCGCAGCATGTCCGGCGGAAACCAGCAGAAAGCGATCATCGCGCGTGAGATCGACAAAGATCCTGATCTTCTCGTTGCGGTACAGCCTACCCGTGGTCTTGATGTCGGAGCCATCGAATACATTCACAGCCAGCTCGTTGCACAGCGCGACAAGGGAAAAGCCGTTCTTCTGGTTTCTCTGGAACTGGATGAGGTTATGGATGTTTCCGACCGTATTCTTGTTATGTACGAAGGAGAGCTGGTCGGCCAGCTGGATCCGAAAACCGTTTCTGTCGAAGAACTCGGTCTCTACATGGCAGGTGCAAAACGGGATCCGGTTCCCGAAGAAGTATAAAAGAGAGGTAAGAAAAGCATGAACGAAAAAATGAAAAACGCTCTTCTATCCATTGTCGCTTCTCTTGTATGTATTGTGATCGGTCTTCTTGTGGGATTTATCATTTTATACTGCATCAACGCGGAGAACGCAGTGGATGGATTTACACGAATCATCAAAGGCGGCTTTTACTTAAAGCCGAAAGGAATCGGAAGTGAAATCGCTCAGTCCGCTCCCCTGATTATGACCGGACTTTCGGTTGCATTTGCTTTTAAAACAGGTCTGTTCAACATCGGTGCTGCCGGACAGTACACCGTCGGTGTCTTCGGCGCCCTGTATTTTGCCATCATCCTCCACATGCCGTGGTATGTATGCCTTCTGGCTGCTATGGTCTGCGGAGCCATCTGGGGAGCAGTTCCTGGTATCTTCAAAGCATACTTCAACGTAAATGAAGTTATTACTTCCATCATGTTCAACTGGATTGGTCTTTATCTTGTCAATGAGCTGATGTACAACACCATCCCGGGCATGTATGATCAGAAGACCACACGTACTTACAAATTAAGCTCCGCTTCTCCGAAATCCCTGATTCCGGACTGCGGCATGAACTCCATTTTCCGTACCAGTTCCACAACGATTGCGATTTTCATTGCGATTGCCATTGCGGTCATCATCTACATCGTTCTGAACAAAACAACCTTCGGCTATGAGCTGAAAGCCTGCGGGTTCAATAAGGATGCTGCCAAATACGCCGGCATCAACGAGAAGAGAAACGTTGTTCTCTCTATGACCATCGCAGGTGCGCTTGCCGGAATCGGTGCAGGCCTCTACTTCCTCTCCGGTGCATCCGAGTGGAACCCGCAGGTATCGACAGCACTCCCGGCCATCGGATTTAATGGTATCCCGGTTGCGCTTCTTGCACTTAGCAACCCGATCGGCGTTATCTTCGCTGCTCTCTTCGTTGCTCATATTTCGGTCGGCGGTGCTTACCTGCCTACGAAATATTATCAGCCGGAGATCGCGGACCTGATCGTTGCCGTTATCATTTACCTTTGCGCATTCGTTACCCTGTTCAAGGGCATCGTTGCAAACCTGTTCAAGAGCAAAAAAGAGCAGAAAGCAAATGCCAATGCAGACAACGGAAAGGAGGAGAAGAAATAATGTTCCTTTTAATTAAATTTACCTTACTGTACGCCGTTGTTCTGATGCTCGTTGCGATGGGCGGTATGTTCTCCGAGCGAAGCGGTGTCATCAACATCGCGCTGGAAGGAATCATGGCGATCGGCGGCCTTGCCGGTGTCTTCGTCCTGGTTCTGTTCCCGGATCTCCCGGCTCCTGCACTTGTGGCACTTTCCATTCTGGCGAGCGCCGTATCCGGTATGATCTACTCTCTGCTGCTTGGCTTCTCCGCCATCACACTGAAGGCAGACCAGACGATCGGCGGAACCGCGCTGAACATGCTGGCTACTGCCATTGCCATCGTCCTGGTAAAAGCATTCAACAACGGCTCGGATGCCGGAAACGGTGCAGCTTCCGCAAAGCTGAACTACACCAACGCCGCTTTCATTTACAAGATCGGACCATTTACCGTGAACATCTTCCTGTTCATCGGCATCATCCTTCTGATCTGCAGCTACGTGTTCCTCTTCAAAACGAAATGGGGACTGCGCCTGCGTGCCTGCGGTGAGCATCCACAGGCTGCCGATTCCGTCGGCATAAGCGTCCACAGGATGCGCTATGCGGGCACGACGATATCGGGTGCTCTTGCGGGTCTCGGCGGCTTTATATATGCCCTGACGACCTCAAACGGCACTGCGAACGGCAGTGTTGCGGGCTTCGGCTTCCTCGCTCTCGCAGTTATGATATTCGGCAACTGGAAGCCGCTGAATATCGCAATCGTCGGCTTTATCTTCGGCCTGTTCAAGTGTGTTGCCGCTTCGGCGGGCACGCTCGACATCAACGGCGACGGCGTGTATATGCTCGCTCAGCTCGGAGTGAGCAACTATGTTTATAATATGCTGCCCTATGTCATGACGCTGATTGTGCTGGCGTTCACGTCAAAGAAATCCCGCGCCCCCAAGGCTGAGGGTATTCCCTACGATAAGGGCGAGAGATAAAATCGGATAAAAAATATCACCGTGAGGCTTCGTGGACTTCACGGTGATTTTTTTCGCTTAGAAAAGCGCTTTGATATAATGCTTGAATTTAGTCGATGTGCTCTCCGCAAGGTTGGCGCAGGGCGTGCCGTCCGGGAGGAAGGCCTTGCCGCCGATGATGTCGACGTTGTTATCCGCGGGGTATGTGTCGATGAAAATGCCTCGGCAGAATTCGCCGATGACTATACCGAGTATCTTTGCGGGGATGAACGCAAGGGCTTTTTCGAGCGCCTTGTCAAGCAGTGAATCGTGCAAGGGATTGAGCTTCAATATCTTCTCAAGCCCTGAAACAACGCTGATTGAAGAGAATACGATGTCGAGCGCGATCTCAAACTTGCTGCCGTTCACCAGAGTGTCGGTAGCCGAGCTCATTTCCGGTGTGATGGTCTCGTCGCCTGCGTAATGCTCACGGTACATCTCGGTCAGCATCTTTTCGACTGTTATGCCGCAGTCAAGCTCGGTTGCAAGCAGGGTGTCAATTACCCTTGTCATCAACGCAAGGAAGAAATCATAGATCTTTGCGTAGCTCTTTTCGTTGGTGCTCAGTGCGCCCGCAACAGCCTCCGTTGCGTCAAAAATGGCTCTGTTCCTCATTATCGTGCGTACTCCGCCGTCGTAATAGTAGCTGCGGCAGAATGCCTGATAATCGTCAATGCCCTCGATAGAGCGGGGGAATACGGTGCGGATGCTGCAATCCTCGCCGCTCAGCTTCGCGTGCCTTATCGGTGAGCCGTGGAGCACGAGCGAGCCGGTGCAGACTTCATAGACCGTGTTGCCCGCCTTGGTGGTGAGCGACGAAATGTCGTTTGCGTGTGAGTGACCGGTGAAGATATAGCGCACTCCGAGGTCGGCAAAGCTCTCGGCGAGTTTTTCGCCGCCGTCAAGGAAGTTGCCGCCCATGATGGTGGACTGCATATCGTATTTCTCGATAAGGTCATAGTGCATCATCAGCAGCGGAATGTCGCCCGCGGCGGTGCAATCCTTTATCTGAGAGTTGACCCAGTCGAGCAGGTCGCCCTCAAGATATTTCTTGCCTGTGCAGAGCTCGCCGCTGTATTCATTGGCGTCGACCGCTATGAGACGGTAGCCGCTGCCTAAATCGGCGGAGTAGGAGAGCGAGCCGCCGGGGTCTCTTGCGATTATGCTCTCATCGTCGCCGTAGCCGAAATCCTTATAAAGCTCGGCAAATTCGCTCTTCGTCGTGCCCCTGACCTCAACTATGCGGTCGTCAACATAGGTCGTACCAGCCTTAACAACGGTCCCGGTCGGGTCGTCGGCAACAAAGCGTTTGGATATTTTGTCGGGTCTCGATATATCGTGGTTGCCGGGGACGGTGTAGACCTTAACGCCGGCGTCCGTCAGCTTGCGTAGCCTTGCCGTGAACATCTCATGACTCAGATATTCGCAGCCCATGGCGTTGTCGCCGGAGATGAGCACCACCTTTGAGCCTTTGGCGAGGATCTCACGGATAGCCTCGTCAAGTATCTCGTCGGCGTATTGCTCGAGCTTCAGGTCGTTGTCAAGAGTGCGGCGGTAGTTAAAGCCGTTGAGGTTGCCTATATATTCCTTGGGGAAATAGTGGATATCGCTGAGAACGCTGAAATTCAGCTCTTTTTTGTTATCCGCAAAGGCGGGAACGGCCATACATATGAGCAGGCAGACCGCCAGGATAATACTTATAATTCTTTTCATTCGCTATCTCCGAAATGACCGCCGAGTTTGCCCCGACGGTCAGATTTTTAATGATATTAAAGTCCGGTCTTTTCGCTGATATACTTTCTTGCGAGGCAGGCGTACTCATAGGGATTTGCCTTTGCGGGATCCT